>Ga0307515_10001341_pt1 | contig 55716 bp, 52 predicted proteins | sample 17_EM_MG_FD_194513 | JGI IMG/M metagenome (GOLD analysis project Ga0307515, IMG submission 194513) | Populus trichocarpa ectomycorrhiza microbial communities from riparian zone in the Pacific Northwest, United States - 17_EM | ecosystem: Host-associated > Plants > Roots > Unclassified | place...
CGGTGCTGATGCCTGCCTATAATGCGGGTAAATATATTGCTGATGCTATAGCATCGGTATTGGAGCAAACTTTTACCGATTTTGAGTTACTTATAGTAAATGATGGCTCTACAGATAATACTGTTGATGTTATCAGTTCTTTTGATGACCAACGCATTGTAGCAATTTACCAGGATAACAAAGGTGTTGCCATCGCCCTTAATACCGGGTTAAAATATGCCCGTGCCCCATACATCGCACGCTTTGATGCCGATGATATTTGCTACCCCGAGCGGCTGCAAATGCAATATGATTTCATGACAGCCAACCCTGAATACAGCGTAATTGGATCTGCTGCTGACTATATTGATATGGACGGGCACTTTTTGTTTACCCACAAGCCGCCGGCTTTTGATTACGCACAGATCCGGCAGCTTAATTATTCGGTTTGCCCGTTTATCCACTCCAGTGTTTTTTATAAAAAAGACCTGGTGATTAGCAAGGGCGGTTATAACGAGCATGCATATACCTTTGAAGACCATTTTTTATGGGTTAACATCCTTAAGGATCAAAAAGCCTGCAACCTTGCCCTACCCTTACTTAAAGTAAGGCTAAATCCCGAATCAATAACTATCGACGAAAAATGGAGGCCCCGTAAATTCAGGGATATTAAGTATGCCACGCTTAAAAACCGCGCTATAACAAAAGACGAAGGCAGTTTACTGGCAGCAATGGGTGGTAAACAATATTCGGCCAGGATAAAGCAAGGCTCCTATTACGCACTTTGCGGTAAAAAACTGCTGGTTAATAATTTTCAACCGCAAAAAGCCCGCGCTCATATGGCCAGGGCTATAAGCATATCGCCTTTACGGCTGGATAATTACTTGTTGTACACAGTCAGTTACTTTCCGGAACGCGTAATTAACTGGCTGCATAAATTTATATCAGGAGGGGTTGCAATATGAAAGTGGCGTTTATCACCCGGTCAACTTTGTACACCGTACCCGGCGGCGATACCGTGCAGGCCGTGCAAACTGCACGTCACCTTACTTTTATGGGTATTACCGCCGAAATAAAACTGGCCAACGAGCCGATCAACTACAACAATTACGATTTGCTGCATTTTTTTAACCTCTGCCGTCCTGCCGATATTTTATACCATAGCTATAAAGCCGAAAAGCCCTTCGTGATATCAACCATACTGTGCAACTACACCGAGTACGATCAGCAGCACCGCAAAGGTTTGGGCAGGCTTTTTAAATATTTGCCGGCAGATGGCGTGGAATATGTAAAAACCATTGCCCGCTATCTGCTTGGCCGCGATAAGCTGGCCAGCCTGGCTTATACCTGGAAAGGGCAACGCAAAAGTATAACGGATATTTTGAGCAGGGCAGCTATGATATTGCCCAATTCCAGGTCAGAATATCACCGGGTAGTGCACAATTATCCCGGCGAGGTAAAGCACATGGTGGTGCCCAACGGCACAGATCAGCATTTGTTTAAATACGATGCCTCGGTAATAAAGGATGACAAGCTGGTGATTTGTGCGGCGAGAATTGAAGGTATTAAAAATCAGCTGAACCTGATAAAGGCATTAAATAACACGCCTTACCGGTTGTTACTTATTGGCACCCATGCCCCCAACCAGGCTGCTTACTACCACGAGTGCCGTAAAACAGCGGCCGCTAATATCACTTTTATTGAACAAATGCCACAATATGAACTGGTAAAATATTATGCACGCGCCAAAGTACATGTTTTGCCCAGTTGGTTTGAAACCACCGGCCTTAGCTCGATAGAAGCTGCCCTGATGGGTTGCAACGTGGTAGTAGGCGACAAAGGCGATGTAAGGGAATATTTTGCCGACGATGCATTTTATTGCGACCCGGCATCACCGCAAAGCATATTAACTGCCATTGAAAAAGCCGCGACAGCGCCCGTCAACGAGCATTTACGCGATAAGATATTACAAAAATACACCTGGAAACAGGCTGCTACTCAAACTTTAAAAGCATACCAATCTATATTATAACATGAAACTACGCATAGCCATATTAGGGATTAGGGGCGTACCGAATTACTACGGCGGCTTTGAACATATTTCAGAATATGTATCGGCCGGCCTTGTAAAGCGCGGCCACTCGGTAACGGTTTATAATTCGCACAATCATCCATATCAGCAGGATAGCTGGAACGGTGTTGAAATAAGGCACTGTTATGATCCTGAATACCTGGTTGGCACCGCCGGGCAGTTTGTTTATGATATGAACTGCCTGTTAGATGCCCGTAAACGAAATTTTGATGTGGTAATGCTTATGGGCTATACCAGCAGTTCGGTTTGGGGGCAGCTTTACCCTAAAAACAGCACCATTATTACCAATATGGACGGCATGGAATGGAAGCGGACCAAATACTCAAAACCCGTACAAAAATTTTTGAAATATGCCGAAAAACTGGCGGTTAAATACAGCGACTATTATGTTGCCGATTCAAAAGTTATAAAAGGATATCTGAAGGATAAGTACAACATCACCAGCGAATATATCCCGTATGGTGCAGATGTTTTCACCGAGTTTGAACGCGAGCAATATGATGGGAACCAAGCGCTTAAGGAAGATTATTTTTTGCTGATGGCGCGCATGGAGCCCGAAAATAATATCGAAGCCATCCTGGAAGGTTTTAACAGGAGCAATTCGGGCAAAAAGTTTAAAGTTTTGGGCGATACCAGCAATCGTTTTGGCAAATTCATCACCAATAAATTTGCCAACGATGAGCGCATTCAATTCAAAGGAGCCATTTTTGATACGCCTAAGGTACGCTCACTCCAAAATAACTCTTACCTGTATTTTCACGGGCATAGCGTTGGCGGTACTAATCCATCCCTGTTAGAGGCCATGGCCAGCGAGGCCCTGATAGCTGCACATAATAACCCATTTAATAAGTCGGTATTAAATACGGATGCTTTTTACTTTTCAAACGCTACTGAAGTAACCCACCTGGTAGAGAACGTGCAGCGTAAAGCTCCCGAAAAAAATATGGTAATGAATAACCTTCATAAAATTCAGTACCAGTTCAATTGGGAACGAGTAATTGACCAGTACGAGGAGTTTATTATGGAAAGCTATAAACATAAAAACGATGAAGCAATTATTGCTGATAAATGATAGCAACGCCAATAAGGTAAGTTATTATCATGTAATGTTGCTGATGGCAAGCTTGCCATTTGACAGGTTTTACAGCCATATTATACTCATAAGTTTTATAGCGCATACGCTTATCCATTTGCAAAAAGTAAAATTGGCGCGTGTTTTTACATTAAAAACCGGCATCCTGCAATCCGCATTTTTTGTGGCGATGGTTGCAACTGTTTATTCCGGCTACCATGCCGCGGCTTTTAATGAATGGGTATTGCGTTTACCCATCCTGGTTTTCCCGGCGGTATTTTTATTAAACGGCCTCGACCTTAAAAAATACCGGGCTAATTTTTTACTTGCCTTTGCCCTTGTGTGTACGGCAACCGTCATTTACCTGTATACCGATGCTGTTGTTACCATTAAATATTATCATTTACCATTTAAAACCATTTTATCGCCGGCGTTTACCAATCATAATTTTTCGGAGCCGCTTAATATACATGCCACCTTTTTTTCTCTTCAACTGGTAATTGGGTTGGCATACCTGTTAACGTTATTGTTTACACAGCTATCATGGCCCGTAAAATTAATTTATTGTATTTGTTGCTGCATATTATTATGTGGAATGATCCAGTTAAGCTCAAAATCAATATTGGCGGTATTGTTTATCATCATTAACCTTGTACTGCCTTATTGCTTGCTTAAGGGTAAAACCAGGCTGAAGTTTATATCAGCCGGGATTGTCCTATCCGGATTGGCCTTTGCGTTAGTTGCAAACGTGCCTTCATTCAAAGAACGCTATCTGACAACTTTAACGGACGATCTTTCGGCATTCAAACCAGGCGAAAATATCGATCCGCGCCTTGCCCGCTGGCATGTTGTGGCCAAACTCATCAAACAGAAACCGTTAATTGGCCATGGTTCAGGGGCCGAACAACCGTTGCTGCACGATGAATTTTTCAAGGCTAAAATGTACAGCTCTTTTTTAGCTAATTTAAATTCCCACAACCAGTATTTCAGCTTTTTAGTAAAATCGGGCGCCTGGGGGCTGCTTGTTTACCTGCTAACGCTTGCCTATGGCTTTAAAGCCGCTATCCAAAAAAAAGATGTGGTATTTATCAGCTTTATGCTGCTGATTGCCATTGTTTCATTATCAGAAAACGTATTGGATGCCGATAAGGGAGTTATGTTTTACAGCTTATTTTTTGCCTTTCTGTTGTTTTCCAATGGCGAAGATAAGCCGGCAGCAATAGTCAAAAATAAAAGCCCGGAATATTCAGATGACGTGGCAACCAACAGTTTAACGCTTACGTCATACTAATGTTGAGCCGCCTATGAAATGGCGGATAGTTTTTAGCCGAAAGCTCTAAGTTACAAGCCCTGCACCGGTAAGATCAAACTTAGAACTCAAGACTCAGAACTTACGACTTAATACTATAAATATGCAGATCAGGTCCGTTTTTAATCAACCAAGCATCAATACCGTGTCAGAAATTAAAAAGAACATATTAACTACACTGGCCTACTTTGATGTATTTAATTACCCGCTTACGCGTGAAGAGATATGTTTGTTTTTGCCGGTGAAATTTGAGCGCAAGACATTTGAAGATGCAATGACTTGCCTGATAGAAACCCGGATGGTGTACCGTTTTGATAAGTTTTACTGTTTAAAAAACGACCAGTACCTGGTGCAGCGCCGTAATAAGGGCAACCAAAAGGCCATTGAAATGGTAAAAATTGCCCGCAAGGTTGGTAACCTGCTTATCAGGTTTCCATATGTCAGGGGGATAGCAATTTCGGGCTCCTTGTCTAAAAATTATGCCGACGAGCAATCTGATATTGATCTTTTTATAATCACTGCGCCAAATCGCCTTTGGATAGCGCGTACGCTGATGCATTTTTTTAAGAAGCTTACTTTCCTGGTAAATAAGCAACATTGCTTTTGTATGAACTATTATGTAGATGAACAGGCGCTTGAAATTGCCGAGAAAAATATTTATACCGCTACCGAAGTAGTTACACTGATACCTATCCAGGGCGATGCCACGTTTGCCGATTTTTTTGCAGCCAACGCCTGGACACGCAAATATCTGCCTAATCATATTATGCGGGTATCTACTGCTAAACCGTTAAAAAAGAGCTTGTTAAAAAAACTGGTTGAATTTTTACTTAATAACAGAACAGGTGACTTGCTTGACAATAGCTTTATGAAAATAACATCGCGCCGGTGGAACGAAAAAACCAGGCAGCAAAAAGTTAACGACCATGGCGTTTTATTGGCCATAGCCGCTGATAAGCACTGCGCCAAACCAGAGCCGGGGAATTTTCAGTCGAACCTGATTAAGCGGTTTCAAAATAAAGTAATGCAATTGCTTTCCGAAAATCATCATAGCGTAGCCAATTGATAAGATAGCCTATTCTGAAACCTGCTGTAAAGCCTTTATTTTAGATACCACAAGCCCGGTTACCACCAAAACAGTCCCGGCAATGGCGTAAATTGAAATTTGCTCGCCAAGTAAAAGGTAACCGAAACCATAGCCAAATACTGGCGTAAGGTAAAGCCAGGTCCCGGCGGTTACGGCATCTTGTCCAACCAGGTATAGCCACAATTGGTTGGCTATAAATGAAAGCACCACAATGAGCCAAAAGAGGCATAAAAACAAATTAATATCAACGTGATGAACATGTTGCTGCCCAAATAACGGGCAAAACGGCAACAGGATTATACCACCAACAAATACCTGCCAGATATTGAATGACACATTAGGTAAAGTAATATTCAGTGTTGAGAAATAAACACTGCTTGCTGCATAGGCAAAAATGTATATCAGCAATAATATGATGCCCAGGGGCTTTATACTGGCATTAGGCAATGCCGCTGCTGATGCAAGTACCAAACCGGTAAACGCAATCAGCATCCCAATAATTTCGAACTTGGTGAGTTTCCTTTTTATAATTATCGACGAAAATAAGGCTATCAATAATGGGGCGACTGCTATAAACAACATGCTGATACCTGCCGATGCATATCGCTGGGCGGCAAAAAATGAGCCTAATGTTAAAGTTGTACATAAAAAGCCATAGATCACGATACTTTTCCATTCGCTTTTTAATGGCCAGAAGCGTTCTTTCCTCATTAAACCAAAATATGGTCCAAATATAAAACCAGTGGCGATAAAGCGGATACTGGCCAGGATCAAGGAGTCTGCAGAACGGATTCCGAATTTTACAGCCACTGAACCGGTTGCCCAAAGAATACTAAACAATAAACCAGGAAGGATTTTTTTAAACATGGACACAATGATATGCCTGCAAAGATATTTTTTAATGATTTAAATTAAAGTCATTATTTCTTCTCCATTGAGATTATAAAGTAATCGCCTATGTATTTCCAGGGCCAGGTTGCTTTAAGCTGGTTTTCTTTTTCTGCCAGGAATTTATAGGTTTTTGGGTGCTTTTCGGCAAAGCCCTCTATGTACGATGGAGGTACTATGGTACACAGGCCTTCAACGCTCAATACTTTAAATGACTGTTGTAATATATTGATAATGAATGATGTTTTATAATAAAAGCATTTAAAGTAAGCGCCTTCAATATGGGCAGATCGCCCTTTGCTGCTAAAAAAACGCCTGAATGCAGTTTTGAATTTCCCTTTAAAAACAAGCAGGGTTTCCCACAGGCAAAATGGTGATATGATAACTAAAGTTACTTTACCGCCGGGTTTTAAAAGGCTATCAAGTGATAACAAAACCTTTTCTAGCTCGCCGGTACAATTCAGCCCGCCAAAGTTTGAAAAAATATGATCGTAAGGACCTTTTTGTTTTAGTTGGTCCAGTTGGGTAAATGAGCAAATTTCGGTACTTATACGATCTTTATAAGGCATTGCTTTTTGCCGGAGCTGCTGTTGCATTCCTGTTGATATATCTGTAGCATGAACGTAATGCCCTTGCTGCGCGAAAAAAAGGGCATCCTCTCCTGTCCCGCTGTTCAATTCGAGCATGCTGCTTGCCGGTTTCAAATATTGAAGTACGTGCTCCCTTACCCTTGCACGTTTGTAATTGATAATAGTATTACCCGAATAAATTTCGTCAAATACCGCAGATTGCCTGCTAAAAGCATCTGACGCGCTTGTTTCATTATGCAGCAGGCTTGTTTGGCTCATATGGCTTTCTCCAATTTTTGTAGTTTAAAACCTGCTATCAACGTTGCCGGGGCATGGTAAATAAACGACGCGGCCTTTCTGATACGTTTTAAATTGGGTTGAAAAGGATTTTTCAGGAGTTTTACAAGGCTGTTTTTGGCCAGGTGGGCATGGTAATTTTGATGCACGTAACGATGCAGTTGTTTATAATATGCAGCACTAAACGTGTTGCTAAACATCAGCGCCATCTCGTCAGAGTCTGTCCAGTTTGTTTTTTGGCGGAGGTCGGCTTTTACTTTTTCGTAAAACAGGGTACCGGGTAAGGGATACGATACAGATATCCCGATTTCGTGAGGCAACAAGCGGTTAATCATATTGATAGTAAGCGCGATATCTTCCTTTGTTTCGCCGGGGTAGCCAAACTGGATGAAGAAAGAGGGTTTGATGCCATGCTTTTTCATCAGCTGCGTTGCTGTCGCTATCTGTTCAACGGTAGTACCTTTGTCCATCGCGTCCAATATCTTTTGCGAGCCGCTCTCGGCACCTATCCATACATTTTCGCAGCCAGACGCGGCCAGCGCAGCCACATCTTCATCATCCAGCAACAAATCCGCGCGCGACTGGAGCTTGTATCTGAACTGTAGCCCCTCTTTTTTCACCAGTTGGGCAAACTGTTTTACCCAGCCCGGTTTCAATCCAAAAATATCGTCGCAAAACCAAATATGGTCCATGTTAAACATGGTTTTCAAAAGCTTAAGTTCGGCAATCACATTTTCGGGGCTGCGCGAATTGTAGCGGTTGCCGTAAATGGGCTTAGCACACCAGTTGCATTTAAAAGGGCAACCACGGGTTGTGCCAACATTCATCGAAAAATATCCCGCGTGTTTCAGCCAGCTTTCGCGGTAAGGGGTAATATCAACCAAATCCCAGGCGGGTAGTGGCAATGTATCCAGGTCTTTGAGTACCGGCCTTGCAATGGTTTTAAAAGGGATGCCATTTTTGATATAAGCCAACCCCTGTATAGTCGAAACATCATTAATATCGCTTTTGATGGCGTTGGTAAGTTCCAATAGCGTTTGCTCTGCTTCGCCGATGATTACAAAATCAGCACCCTCGTTCAAATATTCCTTATAGCGGTCTGTTGAGTCGGAACTGGATACAATTACGGTGCAGCCATATTTTTTGGCCAGCTTGCACATCTTAAACGCGGCCTCACGCATATTGGTGAGGCACATTTTAGTAAGGTAGTTGAAGCCATCATCATAAATTACAAAAAAGCCCGGTTTATTTTGCGCTATGGCAGGTACAACATCATGCGCTGTGTATGAAAACATGTTATCAAAAAACGATACGTTATAACCATGCATCCGCATATTGGATGCGGCATATAGCGTACCCAGGGGCGCATACGGCTGCCCTATTGCCCATTGCTTAGGATCGAACCGTAAAAAGTAGGAATGTGTGAACAATATATTATTTAGCTGCTCCATAAAATTAAGACAGATGGGTTAATGGCGACAGGTTAAGTGAGCAAACGCATTTTACACAGGTTGGATGCGTTGATGTATTTAATGCCTTGCGGAAGGCGATTGCATCAGGACTATTTAAAGTAACATCAAGCGATGAATCCCTGATGTTTCCTATCGGCTCCAAAAAGAAACAAGGCCTAACCGTTCCATCGGCTTCAACAACGGTTGATACCCAGGGCGCATTACATTTTTTAAACGGGAACGCATTCAAACCATAAAAAGCCGCATAATAATGATAGACATCCTGTATCTTCTCTTTGCTTTCGGCAATAAAACCGTTGTGGAACTCATTATCAAATTGGGCAAACAGGTAACTGATCACCTCACAAAGCTCCGGTAATTCCTTTTCCGATAACAGGATCTCATTTTGTTTAGGCTCGGCCCAGGCTTGCTGGCGGTTAAAGGCATGACTGCTTACGTCGGCGGGCAAAAAGCTTACCTGGTTAAGGCCCATCTTTTTGGCTTCGGTAATGATATTTGGCCAGTTGCGGTAATTTAACCGGTGTATCACTGTACGCCCGGTTATCCGGTAGGCCGGGTTAATTTGTTTGATGTACTCCACTCCGTCCTTCAGCTTTTTAAATGCATTGGGAATGTTGCGGATAGCATCGTGCAGGGGCTCATCGCCGTCAATAGAAACAATTACTTCATTGACATATTTTAGGATGTCGCCGGCATTATTTTTTATAGATAAGCCGGTAGTCAATAATACAACGCTGATACCTGCATCTTTCAAGATCCGGCACAGCGTAAAAAAGTTAGCATTCAGCAAAGCCTCGCCGCCTGACATGAGCACCTGGGCTGTACCCAATGATTTTAATGATGCCAGTAACCCGGTAATATCAGCTTCGGTTAGTTGCTTCAGGTTTTTATTGTCCTTCCAGATATCACACATCACACAACGGCAATTACAGGCGCTGTGGGGCATTAATATCACAATAGGCAAGGCTGTTACCCGGTGAGTTTGCAGGGTGCGGTAACGCCTAAAAGTATGTAATACGCTTTGCCCGGTCATTGGTCAGGGTTTAATTTTTATCCAGTAAAAGATGCTTTTTTTGATGATCTTATTTAAAAAAGCCGTGGGATTGAACATCACTTTGTGCTTAAGCCCCATCACCAGTTTCAGCGGATGATGAAAATAATACTGCGCCATTTGTGGGAAACCCATTGATGTAAAATAATCTTTGCTCCTTTCGGCCGCTGTTTCTATTTCGCTGGTATGGTAAAAATGAGTATCGAGCACATGTACACGGCCGGCGGGGGTAAGCAAATCAAACGCATCGCTTATAACCTCCTTAAGGGATGGAAAGTATTGAATGGATGCGGCAAAAATGATCACATCAAATTTTGTCCCCTCGTTAAATGAGGTACTGTTAAACGGCGCGTGGATAAATTTAAGGTTCACTTTTTTAAATACCCTGCAGGCCTGTTCAATCTCTATCCCGTTCGGATCTATCCCGGTTACTTTTGCTTTAGGGATATCCGCAAGCCTTGCCGAAAACCAGCCGTTGCCGCAACCAACCTCCAGGATGTTTAATGACCGGCGTTGTTTTTTCAGAAAAGCAATCACTTGCTCAGACGAATGCTTTCTCATTTTCCACTCCTTATAATACCGGTGACCGGATTCAACATCGGGCAGGCGCGCCACCTGTTTATCGGTATACAGCCGGCCTTCTTTATCACGTACAGCAACATACATGGCCTCAAAAGCACCTTCGGCAGTCGGGGTATGGTTTATGGTAATATTATTTGTTTGGGCGCTCAACTGTTATTTTAGTTAATTTAAAAAAGTGGTATGGTTATACAGTAATATCTTATTCATGCAGTATTGTTAAATAATGGCAAGCGGCAGGCTCCCCCAACCGCTCACCAACCCACCTCAACAATCAAACCACTCATTATATACTACGGCATCCAAACGGCGCGGGTTGCCTGCGGTAAAATAAAAAGCGCGAGCAACCCTAAAGCTCTCCTCATCGTTATTGTTATAAAAACGCATGCTAATGCTGGCCACGGTTAAAAACTATATAAAAAGCAAAATAACCACCCCGGTTACCGAAAAAGGTGTAGCAGAGGCTTACGACCTGTGGGCAACCGATCACGATATGCAGCCGGGCAATTTAATGCTGTACCTTGACGAAAAACTTTTTACCGGCTTGCTGGATGGATTGGAACTTAAAGGCAAACTTATAGCCGATATAGGTTGCGGTAGCGGCAGGCAATGGCCCGCTATATTTAATAAGCTACCGGCATCGCTAACCGGCTTTGATGTATCGGCCGGAATGTTAAAAAAATTAAAGGAAAAATATCCGGAGGCGCATACTGGCAAAATTACCGATAACTTATTTTCGGATATTCCTGATGCCTCTTTTGATACGATAGTTTCAACGCTCACCGTTGCCCACATTGAAGATATAGACGAAGCAATGGATGCCTGGTGCCGTTTGCTTAAGCCGGATGGCGAGATCATTATTACCGACTTCCACCCGCATACGCTGGCACTGAGCGGCAGGCGTACCTTTAAACACGGAAAGAGCCTGATGGCAGTGCGCAACTATGTACACCCTATTTATACCATAAAGGAAGCGCTTTTGCGCCATGGTTTTAACCTGGTAACACAGCATGAAATAAAAATTGATGAAACCATGAAGCAATTTTATGCCGATGCCAACGCCCTGCATGTTTATGAAAAATATCTTGGCTTCCCGGCTATTTATGGCATTCATTTAAAAAGAGGTAAATGATATTGGAGAATGTAATACCGGCCGATGGCGCTGAAGCGGCTAACATCAAAATTGAAGGTGAAAAGATCAGTATGGTAAGTTCACCGGCAATAGAAGCTGATGCTCAGTTATTGCTGCATTTTGATAATTCCATCATTTTTCCCGGCCTCATCAATTCGCATGATCATCTTGATTTCAACCTTTTCCCGCAGCTGGGCAATCGCATTTATAATAACTACACCGAATGGGGAAAAAATATTCACCAGGAGTTTAAGGCAGAAATTGCGGCAGTACTGAACGTGCCCCAACATTTGCGCATACTTTGGGGGATATATAAAAATTTATTGTGCGGTGTTACTACCGTGGTGAACCACGGTGAGCGGCTGCACCTTGACAATGCGCCGATTAATGTATTCGAGGAAACACAAGACCTCCATTCCGCAGTCTTTGAAAAGTATTGGAGATTAAAGCTTAATAACCCGCTAAAACGCAAACTCCCCGTAGTTATTCATACAGGTGAAGGGTCAGATAAACTGGCCTCCCGCGAAATAGACGAACTGCTCCGCTGGAATAAACTTGGCCGCTCCCTGGTTGGTATTCATGCTGTAGCCATGAGCAAACAACAAGCTCCTTATTTTAAAGCCATAGTGTGGTGCCCCGAATCGAACTTTTACCTGTTGAACAAAACAGCCGATATACACCAGCTAAAACCGTTCACTGATATTCTTTTTGGAACGGATTCTACCCTCACGGGTAGCTGGAATACCTGGGATCATGTTAGTACGGCACGTGGCACCGGCATGCTTACCGACGAAGAACTATACCAATCGCTCAATAAAACTGCCGCAAAAACATGGGCAATTAATACCGGCGAAATTGCTGCCGGCATGCAGGCCGACCTGGTTATCGCGAAAGCAAATAATGGCGGTGCTTATTATGATGCTTTTTTTGCTACCCGCCCGGCAAGCATCCAAATAGTGATCCAAAAAGGAAATATCCGGTTGTTTGACCAGGAACTGTTGCCCGTACTGGCCGGTACTTTAAAAGGAAAATCATTCAGTTTAATAAAGGTAGATGGAACTTATAAATATGTAGAAGGAAATATCGGGGAGTTAATGGCCTCCATTCAATCGTACTTGCCGGGTGTTGTTTTCCCGGTTACCTTTATACAACATCAAATTATCTGAAATTGATAAAGCTGATCGATCTTGTTTATCATTCGCACTTAAACTATACCCGCCCGCAGCAGGTAACAGAAAACCATGCTCCTGCGCTAACCTTTGCTACTTACCTTAATGATAGGCTTGATTTTGCCTTTGTAAAACATACAACTTTTGAACAGTATGCTGTAATGAACGGCGTACCCTATTATTTTTTTAAAGGCCGCAACAGGTTCTGGTCTATCACTATAAAAACTCATGTGCTAATCCGGAAATTAAAGCCGGATATTGTGCTGGTACAAGGCCTGGTATTCCCCTTACAGGTGATGTTTTTAAAATTGTTTTGCGGCAACAAATTCAAACTGGTTATACAGCATCATGGCGAATTGCCCTCGGATGGTTTAAAAGGCCGGCTGCAAAAGATAGCCTGCAACATGACCGATGCCTTTCTTTTCACTTCGGCCGGTAATGCGGACGCCTGGAAGAAAAAGAACATTATCAGGCCCGATGCCCGGATATTTGAGTTATTAGAAGCTTCTACTGTTTTTAAGCCCATTGATAAAGCCCTGGCCAAACAACATACAGGGGTTACCGGCAAAGCAAACTTCATTTGGGTGGGCCACCTGAATAAAAATAAAGATCCTTTAACCGTTTTAAACGGTTTTCATGATTACCTACATATAAACCCGGCTGCCAAATTGTACATGATTTACCAAACCGATGCCTTGTTAAATGATATAAAGCAGTTGATCGCATCTGCTACCCTCCTATCAAATTCGGTTGTTTTAGTAGGCGAAGTAGCGAATACCGACTTGCCTTACTGGTTTAGCGCGGTAGATTTTTATATATCGGGCAGCCATAAAGAAGGCAGCGGTTATGCTTTGTTAGAAGCTATGGCTTGCGGCTGTATCCCTGTTGTTACCACCATCCCGCCGTATAAAAAAATCACCTTAAATGGCGAATATGGGTTTTTATACCCCCCTGGCGATGCCTGCGCCTTAGGCGAAACCCTTAAAGGACTTGAGGGAACAGACTGGCAAAAGCTTTCGGCAGCTGTTTTGAGCCATTTTAACAAAAACCTAAGCTTTAAAACCATAGCCGATGACCTGGTTTATATTTGCCATCAATTAATGGATAAATAAGCCGGTAATGCGGGCTGCTATTTCCCCGGTTGTGTAAATAAGCACCGGTTCGTGCTTTAATTCTTTATCGTTCAATAAGGTTTTAATAATAGATGGTAAATCTTCGGCATTGTCAGGTACATGGTGCTGAGGGGGCCTTGTATTCATTCCATTAACCAGGCTCAATACCTGGCAGCCCGCGTATAAAGCCTCGCTTAAAACGGTGCTGTAACCTTCGTAGCACGATGTATGCAAAAATATTTTTGAACGCTGCATCATGGCCAACACTTCCGGGTGTGGCGACTCGCCTTTTAATTCGATGTTATTCTCCAGCCCAAGCTTGCTTATTTGTTTTTTTAAATTATCCATTTCGGGGCCATTGCCACATATCACCGTTTTTAATCCCGGAAATTCGGTAACCAGGCTTTTGATCACTTTTACAAAAAGGTCATATTGTTTAAGCGGGATAAGCGAACCTGCTCCCATAATATCGATGTCGCGGTTGGCTGCCCCGGCGCCAAAAAGCGTAACATCAATGCCGGTAGGGATAACGTGCGCCGGTTGAATGCCATAATTTAACCTGAACTCTTTTGCCAAAAAATCCGATATCGCTATTACCGAACTGCCATCGGGCTTTATCCTATTCACATAGTTGTTACCGGCTTTTGCATCCTGCCCAAGCAGCCATGAATAATGTGGTAAGCCGTGTTTTTTTGCAAAGCGGTTGCCCATAAAGGAGCATTCGCCCATCCAAAAGCTTAACAGGCCCAAAAGTTTGTACTTGCCATTAACCTTTTTTAAGGCCTGCCAGGCCCGTTGCCAGGTTATTAACCTGAATAGCTGCCCCCTGCCCTTACCCGCAAGGGCTATAACCTCCACCCCGTGCCAGTTATATGTAGAAGCATTAAGAGGATACTGGAAACTGATAACAATGATATGCAGGTTTGGATTATGCTGTTTTAAAGTCCTGACAAAACCCTGCATCGGCGGTACCCAGGTGGTATCGTTAACGTTGGCAGGAAAACCTGGGGTTAATATAACTAATGCTTCAGGCTTCATCTATTAAGGGGATTATTTTGTTACAATGCTTCAGGCTGGCAACATTGTGTGTTATAAAAAATATGATCTTGCCCTCGGCTGTCAGCTGTTTTAGCTGGGTAAGTACGGCTTCTTCGGCCTGCTGGTCCATTTCGCCAAAAGGTTCATCCAATATCAGCACATCAAAATTGTGGTACAAGGCCCTTGCCAGGGCTATGCGCTGCCTTTGGCCGCCGCTTAGGTTTTTGCCATTTTCGCGCACTATTTTATTGATGCCTTCGGGATAGCCGGATAGTAAGGGTACAAGTCCGCAAAAAGATATGGCCTCATCCAGCTTCGCCTGGTCATATTCCTGGTCGGTAAGGGTAATGTTTTTAAGGATGGTATCGTGAATAAAATAGTTCTGTTGTTTTACATAAGCCATTTTTTTCCAGTATTGCTGTCTTTTATGGGTATCCGCCTGTTTACCATCTATATAAATACAACCCGATTGAGGCGTTAAAAAACCAAGCAGCAAATTGATGACGGTTGTTTTGCCGCTCCCCGAAGCAGCCGAGATACCTACAAAATCGCCCGCGCAAACATCAAAGCAAACTCCGGCTAATATTTGTTGGTCGGCATAGCTAAAATATACGTTCTGAAAACGGATGGTACTGATAGGTTCAACAATATTAAGCATACCCGCTTTTGGCAACGCCTCCGGTTCATTTACCGCGAGTAAATCATTCAGCGTAAATTCATAGGTTTTTATTTGCCCCATACTGTTGAGTATTTTAATAATACCGGGGATAATTTTATAGGCCGCCGTTATAAAAACACCAATAGTAAGTACGTTAACCACCGTGCCATGGGCCGACCATTTATTAACCAGCACCAGGATAAAAAAACCAAATATGGCAAAAATCTCCACCAGCCTTGATGGCAGCCCCTGCAATGTTTGCTGCGCGGCTAAATTGTTATTGAGCTGTTGCTGGTAGCCTGCATACCTATCGGCCAGGAAACTATGCTTATCGTAAATATTACCCTCTACAAACCCGGCTAACGATTCCTGTAAATACTGGATGCTTTTTTCCCCGGCTATTTTGGTGTGTTCCCGTACCTGTTTTGATTTCCGTTTGATAAACCAGGCCAGGATAGTTACCGGAGGTACCAGCACCAGCAGCAATAATAAAAACAACAACGGCTGATAAATCAGTATGGCGCTGATGGTAAATAAAATGAGCAGGCTTTGCGATATAATTTGCTGTACATTATTAAGCATGTAATGGCTAAACTCGATAGGCTGCTGGCTTACCTGGCGGATATGTACCGACGAATCGACATTAACAAATTTGATATAATCATCCTTCAGGTAATGAAGGATATTCCTTTTTGATAACCGCGACGCTATGCCATAAAAAAAATGATGCTGAAAACGGGTGATCAGATAGCCAAGCCAGTTTTTGCCGCAGTACAACAGCATAAACAGGCCAATTGGCCATAACGATCCGGATTTAAACCAGCTAAGTGCTAACCAGTGGTTTTGAACGGGCATGCCCGAAGCATAAAGCCCGATAACAATAAGCAATGCCCCTAAAAAGGCGATATCAAGCACGCTGATAAGCAAATCGAGCAGGATAAGCCTGTACAACCTGTTTTTTTCAGTGCGGTTAAGTAAGGTAAGTATGCCCCTAAAAATGTGCTTCAAAATTGCCGCGTAAAGTATTCTTGTTACTTTATCATTACGGCGCGAAACAGGTAATGGTTGCCCGGTGTTTTGAGTAGTGAGTTTTGAGTTCAAAACCTTCAGTCTGAAGTTCCAATTTCGACTTAGGGCTTCAGACTTTGGACTTGAGACTACTCACTACTCACAACTCACAACTCACAACTATTGCACAAGCTTAATTTCAACCCGGCGGTTCAATACCCGTCCTTCTTCGGTTGTGTTATCAGCTATGGGTTTGCTTTCGCCAAAGCCCTTAACGGTTAAATTATCTGCACTTATACCGCTGTTAACCAGGTAAGTTTTAACCGAGTTGGCGCGCTGAACAGATAATTCCATATTACGTTCGTCGGTACCCTCGGCAGATGAATTGCCATTTAAAACGAATTTAGCCGATGGATCTTTCTTTAATTCAATAACAGCCTGGTCAAGCGCCTGGTATGATGCTGTTTTCAATACAGCCGAATTAAATTCAAATTGAATATTGGTAAAATTATAATTTGGTTTTGCAGGTGCAGGCGGCGGGGTTGGCGCAGGCGCGGCAGCAGGCGGCGGGGTTGCCTTAGGTGTTGGCGCATACATTTTTTCAGTTTCAACAGGCGCAGGTTTTTCTGCTAATTTCTTGGCTTTACAAGCCGGGAAAGTAATGGCAATTAATGCAACAAGGGACAAAAACAAGGGGGTTTTTAAAAATTTCATAGTTGAGTTTGATTTTTTGGTAAACATAAAAAAATATTCGCCGTATGGCTTTAATGCCCACACGACATTATTAAAAAAAGGAATTAAATGACAATTTGTTTAGTGTTGCACATTATCCTTTGCTGCCAGTTAGAACGGGAAATTACCGGGATAAGTATTGTTAACTTAAGTCGCCTTCAATATTACCTCAATGTGTATTACGGATTAGCCGTGGTGTTTTTATTAATATTTAAGTAATTCTACGTAGCTAAATACGTACAACTACCGGGAATAATTTAAAGTTGATTATGTTACTTAGCAACATCCTAAAACACATCAGCATGAAAACCAATACTCCTTTTGAACCCATCGAAACGCCGGATATTCATTTTTTGCGGCGGATAGAAGTACTAAAAAAACATCCCGAAGTAAAACAACTAATGGGTTATGATCCATGGGCCGCTGTGCTTACATTTTTCATCGTGGCCGGTCAAATTACTTTTGCATGGGGTGTTGCCGTTTGGTTTCCATCCTTTGGGGCTTATTGGTGGCAAATTATCCTGCTGTCATACGTGGTTGGCGGTACCATGAACCATTGGTCGGCCATGGCCGTGCACGAAATGGCGCATAACCTCATGCTGAAAACGCCTGCTCAAAATAAGGCACTGGCCATATTTGCCAATATCCCGGTTTTGGTGCCGGGCGCAATCGCCTTTCGTACGCACCATATGAAACATCACTCCCATTTAGGCATCGAAGATGTTGATAATGATTTCCCGAGCCACTGGGAAGTTAAAATGGTAGGCAAATCGGGCATCCGGAAATTCATCTGGTTGTTTTTTTACATATTCTTTCTTTTTTTAGTGAGGGGGTTTGCCACCAAACCAACCAAATGGGAATGGGCCAACATCATCACCCTGATTATCACCGATGTATTGATCTTTGTATTTTTAGGGAAGATTGCCATCATCTACCTGTTTTTATCTACCTTATGGGGATTTAGCCTGCACCCCGCTGCCGGGCATTTTATTCACGAGCATTTTATATTTGAAGAAGGGCAGGAAACCAACTCCTATTACGGCTGGCTTAACTGGGTTTGCTTTAATGTAGGCTACCATAACGAACACCACGATATTATGAACATACCCGGCAGGCTTTTACCTAAATATTATAAGATAACCAGGGAGTTTTACCAGCACCTGGATTCTACCCACTCCTGGACGCGCATGTTTTATGATTTTATAACCAAACCCAATCTGGGCGCCGATAAACGCTACGTACGCACAGAACAAATCAGGAAGCAGGGAATTAAAATGGCCGAGGAAATGAAGCGAAGCCGGGAGATGGCGTAGAGGTCATTGGTCATTGGTCATTGGTCATTGGTCATTGGTCATTGGTCATTGGTCATTGGTCATTGGTCATTGGTCATTGGTCATTTAAGTCCAAGTTTGGTTGGATAGTCGTTGTTTTAAAAACTTTCAAATAATCTACCAATGACTAATGACAGCGAAGCGAAATGACCAATGACCAATGACAAGCGCAGCGACAATGACCAATGACAGCGTAGCGAATCTACTTCCTGCTTACAACCACACTCCAGTCGCTTCCGCTGCCTATTTTATAAACATCGGCAAAACTGCCCTGGTTTAAGGCAAAGGATAATTGCATTAAGCTATTCATATACGCCAAAGGTTTGCCCTTGGCCACTTCGCCAAAGGTATCGCTGTATGGGGCATCACCCTCAAATTTCTTTTCGCCGTTTTGATAGATTACCAAGTGAAGGGTGTCTCCTACTTTAACACCCATTTGCTTTACCAGGTCGTCGCCGATGTTTGTCCACAGGTTGCCATATTGAATATCAAGGATATCTATGGTACCTTTCAGCGTTCCGCTTTCCAATATTGCTTTTTGATACGGAATTTTTACCACTTGTTTAGGTAGTTCGGGGCCAACCTGCGCATAAGTGATAACGCCGGCAGCCAACCGGGCAGCGGTATAGGCGTATACATCGCGGCCATGAAAGGTATATGATTTTTCCGATCCTTTGCGGCGGTTGCGGGCCTCGTCAATTTGCCTGATCTCCGCTATTCCCAGGGATTCGGCAATGAGCGTCAGCGTACCGTTATCCGGCGTTACAATATACTGGCCGGTTTTGGTTTTCAGCACAACCGATTTACGGGCAGTGCCCACACCCGGATCAACTACCGAAACAAATACGGTACCCGCGGGCCAGTAGTTTACGGTTTGATAAAGGCGATAGGACGCTTCCCAGATGTTATAGGCAGGAATTTCATGCGTAAGATCGTACAGTTTCAAATCGGCAGATACGCCCGTCGCAACGCCTTTCATGGCTGATACAGCGCCGTCTTTCACACCAAAATCGGATTGAAAAACAACAATTTTGTTTTGGGCATGAGATAAATAAGCGGTGGAAATTAAAAGGATAGTAAGTAGTTTTTTAATCATATTAAGATAAATTGTAGTGCTAAATGCGGTGACGTAATTTTTTTAATATACACGTTTACAGGCAAACGCTGTTAAATTAATAACCATCACACAGCGTAAAATACAATAAAAATATCAAAAACAAAACCAATACGGGTGCCTTGTAAAGCAAAAAAAAGACCGCCCCCAATTGAGAACGGCCTTCAAACCAAACTAACTACTTTATGAAAACAGTCTTTAATTATTTAACAGCTATTTCTCTTGATTGAAATTTAGCTTCTTCTTTTTTGGTGATGGTCAAAGTCAGGATGCCGTCGGCGTAATCTGCTTCGATTTTTGAATGATCGGCACTTTCGGGCAGGGTGAACGACCTGCTGAATGAGTTATAGCTGTATTCGCGTTTGCTGAATTTTTTACCTTCTTCAACGTTTTCAGTTTTCTTTTCAGACGAAACGGTTAATACGTTTTTATCTAAACTGATTTTAAAATCTTCTTTCTTTAAGCCTGGTACAGCCAATTCAACCTGGAATTCATTTTCAGTTTCGCTGATGTTTACAGCAGGTATGCGGGCCACCAGTTTATCGCCAAGGAACGAATCGTTCAGAATTGAATCGAACACGTCATTAAAGAATGGGCCTCTTGCGTTATTTTTTAATCCGTTGTTAAATTTTACTAATGTCATTTTATTTATCTCCTAATTTTGTTTTTGTTAACTTCGTGAAGTATTAATCAACTGTTATACCAAGCAGTAAAATCAATGATTTGCACGACAGTTTGTCGCTATTAAAGATTTTATACAGACAAATTGACACAAATGGCCGAAAAACTAAGCGATTACAAGTTTAAAACTGACATACCTATCCGATTTTCGGATATTGATTCATTAGGACACGTTAACAACGCGGTATATTTAACCTATTTTGAAATAGCCCGCACCAACTACTGGAAGGATGCCATAGGCTGGGATTGGAATAATGCCGGCATCATCATCGGCCGCTCGGAGATTAATTACCTGAAGCAGATAACTGTTCAGGATAAAATAGCCTGTTACGTGCGCACCATCCGCATAGGCAACAGCAGCTTTGATGTAATGCACGTTTTGGTAAAAGTAACCCCGCAGGGCGAAGAGATTGTTACAACCGGCAAAACCGTTTGCATCAGCTACGATTATACGGCCAACAAATCGGTATCCATCCCGCCGGATGAGCGCCGGAGTATGATTGCGTACGATGAGCCGAGATTGATATTGAATACGAATTAGATGTGCAGAATGGCCTTGTTTAATTAATAAGGCTATAGTATAAATCATTAATAATTAAACCAAACCTTATTTATCATATGGCTGTAGGATTTACACCAAAGTTTATAGAGGAATATCCTCTTGACAATTTGTCGGCAGCGCAATTCCTGGTAATTGCACACGAATCGGTTAACGATCTGGGCTGGGAAACCAGCTATATAAGTCCAACCGGCATTATAGCTTACACAGCTAATGGCGTTTTTGGCTGGAACGCCGTCATCCGCATTACTATTGAAAACGACACGGCAACTGTGAAAAGTTCTTCGGCCGGGAGAGAGATGTTTGACTTTGGCCGTAATAAAAAAGCGGTAATGAGCCTGTTTGAAGCGATAGATGAATTTAAAAGCAAACTTTCCGTCGAAGATATTGACGGGAAATACCTGCAGTTATCTGCAAACTTTCCGCCGGCCGACGACGATTATTTAAAACTGCCGCCACCGGGTACTGCCGAACAAATAAATGGTTTCCTAACTATATTTAAACCGCAACCGGGCTATTTTTTAACACCTGTACTGGTTAATTTAAATATCCTGGTGTTTATACTAATGGCTATCAAGGGTGTAGATATACTATCGCCTACCAGTGCAGATTTGTTGAACTGGGGTGCCAATTTCAAGCCTTTAACATTAGACGGCCAATGGTGGCGGTTGCTTACCAACGTATTTTTACACATAGGTATTTTGCATTTACTACTCAACATGTACGCGCTTGTTTACATCGGTTTACTGTTAGAACCGCACCTGGGTAAACTAAGGTTTATTACCGCCTACCTGCTAACCGGGTTGCTTGCCAGCGTCACAAGCCTTTGGTGGCACGAAAATACGGTGAGCGCAGGTGCTTCAGGCGCTATTTTTGGCATGTATGGCGTGTTTTTAGCTATGCTTACTACGGATTTGATCGAAAAATCTACCCGCCGGGCTTTGCTTACCAGTATAGCTGTGTTTGTTGGCTATAATTTACTTAATGGCCTAAAAAGCGGAGTTGACGCCGCCGCCCACATTGGTGGCCTGGCTGGCGGCTTAATAATTGGTTATTGCCTTACCCTCAGCCTTAAAAAGCCTGCCGATATCCGGTTAAAACATTCGTTAATAGCCATATTAACTATAATTACGCTTACAACATGTGGCTGGATGTATAAGACTATGCCTAATGATATTGGAGATTATGATAAAGGGATGGAGATGTTTACCAGCAATGAGGCTAAGGCTTTAGAGGTTTATAATATGAAAGACGCGCCGCGCCAGAAGGTACTTACAGCAATAAAAAATGGCATCGGCTATTGGAACGAAGATATTAAAATACTGGAAAGGGTAGATAAACTCGATGTTCCCGAACAACTAAAAACACGGGATAAAAAGCTAAAGCAATACCTTGATCTGCGGATTAAAAGCTTTGCGATAATGTACAAGGCTTTTGATGAAAACACAGACAAGTATGTTGCGGATATGAATTATTACAATCGCGAGATTCAGGTTATTATTGATAGCATGAAGGTAACGGAGTAATTTAGGTTTCCCAGCGATCTGCTACATTTCGGAACGATCGTTCCAAATCAAATAACATCTACCATGTTTTTATATGATGCATGGTGTAATTTGGGAACGATTGTTCCAGAATTTGGACAATACACACTTATGAAAAGAAATTTACTTTTATTTAATTTATTTTTTGATAAAACACCTACCTTTAAGGCGCTTTACAACCTTATCAGTACATAAAAAATGAAATATACCGTTAAAAACCTGTTAATCTTATCCTTATTCGCAAGTATTGCTTACTCGGCCTGTAAAAAAGAAACCACTCCCGCCGACAAAAAATCTGACGCCAAAATAGCGGGACAGATTGCCATGAACTTATACAAATCGTTAAGTGGCAGTGACGGCGGCGCGAACATACAAAACGGACTAAACGTCTACAGTGTCAATAAAAAGAATAACAAGCTTGCTGTTAACTCCTTTTATGTTGGCGAATGCGGTTTGATGATGGATACTACCTTCTCTTTCGATGTGAGCAGGGGCGACAGTATAACTACGCTCAGTAACCGGATGAAATTTGTTTCATTATGTAAAACAGCAACCTTATTACGAGGCTACACCTTTGACGATAGCATTAAAATTATTGGTAAAACTCCAACTTTTGGCTTTACCAGGCTGGCTACGCAACATTTTGCTGTTTATGGTATCGATTCAGCTTATACCCAATTTTCTTTAAATGGGTCGTCGGGCTTTACAACATCCGATTACCCGTTAAATGGAAGCAAAGCAGTAAAATACAATTTATTTTCAACCGATTACGTGATGAAAGGGGTGAAATTCAACACGGGTAGAGATCCTAAAGTAGTAAACCCCAATATATACGAGGGCATTGCAGAATTTAGCGGCAAGCATGTTTATGATGGTGGTTCGCCGTCTTACAATGTCGACAAATACACAGGTACCGTTGAGTTTTTAGGAAACTGGAAAGTTAAAATAACCTATAACGGCACGGCTTACACAGTTGATTTGAACACCGGGATTGTAATTTAAGACCCGATTATCCAAATAAAATATTATCCTTAGTTTTAAAAGCAGTGACGCGGAAGAAGAAATGACAAGCCGACGAAAGGCTTACGAAGTTTTTAAAACTTCGTAAGTCTGGATTTGCAGGTGGAAGCTCAATGTCGATTTGAAATAAGATATGATTGATGCCAAACGTTGTTCGCGGTTAAAAAACATCTGCATATCTGCACATTTGAAATCTGCACATCTTAAAATATCTTCCCCGGATTTAAAATCCCCTTCGGGTCAAACACACTTTTTATCCCTTTCCATAAGGCAAAGTGAACTTCCGAATATTTTATCGGCATAAAATCCTTTTGTACCAAACCGATACCATGTTCGCCGGATAAGGTACCGCCCAGCGCTACGGTAAGCTCAAAAATTTCTTTAATACCAAACTTAAGCTTGCTGTTCCAGTCCTCGTCGCTCATGTTGCCTTTGATGATATTTACATGTAGGTTTCCATCACCGGCATGGCCATAACATACTGATTCAAAGCCATATTTAACTCCTATCTCTTTTATACCTTTAATCAACCGCGGCAGTTCAGCGCGGGGCACCACGGTGTCTTCTTCCTTATAAACCGAGTTTGATTTTACCGATACGGCCATGGTACGGCGCAGCCGCCATAGTTCTTCCTTTTGGGCAAATGAATCGGCAAAGAGAACGTCTTTACAATCATACGCCTCCAAAACAGCATTTATCTTTTCACAGTCGGCAAAAATAACATCCTGGTTGTTGCCATCTACTTCAATCAATAAAAAGGCCTGGATGCCATCCTGTAAGTTAAAGGCGATATCGTCATGCTCTTTCACCCACTCCACCCCTCTCCGCTCCATAAACTCCAATGCTGATGGCACAATACCCGCACGGAATATGGCGGAAACAGCCGCACAGGCAGCTTCATTAGTTGCAAATGAGGCCAGCATCAAGGCGTCTAAAGTTGGCATCGGGATCAGCTTCACCACAATTTTGGTAATAACCCCCAATGTACCTTCCGACCCGATAAATAACTGCGTCAGGTTATAGCCAGATGCATACTTAAGGGTATTGGCGCCTGTCCAGATAATTTCCCCGGAGGGCAAAACCACCTGCAGGTTCAATATATACTCGCGAATGGTACCATATTTTACAACCCTTGGCCCGCCCGATCCATGGGATACGTTACCACCTATAAAGCAACTTCCTTTGCTTGCCGGGTCAACAGGGTAAAGCAGGCCTTTGGCGGCGGCCTGGTTCATAAACTCTTCGGTGATAACGCCCGGCTCAACTGTAGCCTGCAAATTAGCCTCATCAATCTCCAGCACTTTATTAAAGCGTTCCATCGCGATGAGTAAACCACCTTTTACCGGCAACGCGCCCCCGCTTAAGCCTGTACCGGCGCCACGGGGAGTAACGGGAACGAGGTTATCGTTGCAAAGTTTCATCAATGCCGAAACCTCTTCGGGCGTTTGTGGTTTTGCAACTACCTCGGGATAATAAACCAGGTCTTCGGTTTCGTCGCGACTATATTTTTCGAGCCCGGTATGATCGGCAATAACTGCTTCCCTGCCAACAATAGCCACGATAGACTCCAGTATATCCGATGTTATTTTATTGTAATTCATTTTACCGGAGGATAATTGATACTAACACTCGAAAAAGCAACCTTACCCTGCAAAGGCGGGTTTATTTTTTTTATTACCACCTGCACTGTTTCAACAAACGGGTATCTTTCTACTATCCTGTCAACAATTGCCTGCCCAACGGTCTCTATCAGCATCCGGGTTTGTTTCATTTCATCGCAGGCTATGTAGTATAGCTTTTCGTAGTCAACGGTGTCATTCAGTTCGTCATCGTTAAGGTCGGTTTTAGGAGCAAAGCCAACGGCAATATCTACCAAAAAGCGACAGCCTAATTTTTGTTCTTCAGGATAAAATCCATGGTATGCAAAAAATTCTGCACCCTGCAGGGCAATAGTTATCATGTTTCAAAAGTAGCAGATTTTGTTGGTTTAAAAATTGATTTATTTGTCAAAAACCTACACAAAACTTGATATAAATTGAAAATTACCGACTAAAAATTGCAGTTTTTTAGCTCTTTTTTTGCATTATTTACCAATCGATTTTAAAGCATTTTGTGGTAAAACCGGTACATAAAACGCATATTTTTTTATGCCCGATTTTTTTTCAAAAAAATAATTCCGTCAAAAACCATGTTTAAACTATCTAAACATAGTTTTTGATATAAAGTGGCTTGCAGTATCTAAAAACAGCATTTTTGGATTAAATAAGTCCACCCTAAATGCTATATATTTGCCCACCAAGTATAACATTATGGCTAAAACAGATCTGTACGAATCGCCCGATTATTATCAGTTAGATGAATTGCTTACCGAAGAGCATAAACTCATCCGCTCGTCTGTACGCGATTGGGTAAAAAAGGAGTTAAGCCCTATAATTGAGGACTATGCCCAAAAGGCAGAATTCCCGATGCAGCTAATAAAAGGCCTGGCCGAGATTGGCGCTTTTGGGCCGACAATCCCGGTTGAATATGGTGGCGCAGGCCTGGATTATATGGCCTATGGCATCATTATGCAGGAAATTGAGCGGGGCGATTCGGGCATCCGGTCGGCATCGTCTGTACAGGGCTCATTGGTAATGTACCCTATTTATGCTTACGGATCTGAAGAACAACGCAAAAAATACCTGCCGCGCCTGGCATCCGGCGAGATTATGGGCTGTTTTGGCCTTACCGAGCCGGATCATGGCTCGAACCCAGGCGGGATGACCACCAATATTAAAGATGCCGGCGATCACTACATCCTCAACGGCGCCAAAATGTGGATTTCCAACGCCCCATTTGCAGATATAGCCGTTGTTTGGGCCCGGGACGAAGAAAAGAAAGTACGTGGGCTGATAGTTGAACGCGGCATGGAAGGGTTCAGTACCCCTACTACGCATAACAAATGGTCATTAAGGGCGTCGGCCACCGGCGAATTGGTTTTTGATCATGTTAAAGTACCAAAAGAAAACCTGCTGCCCAATGCTATCGGCCTAAAAGGGCCGCTTGGTTGCCTTAACCAGGCGCGTTATGGTATTGCCTGGGGTGCCTTAGGTGCCGCTATGGATTGTTATGATACCGCTTTAAGGTATTCCAAAGAGCGTGTTCAGTTTGGCAAACCGATAGCGGCATTTCAGTTGCAGCAAAAAAAACTGGCCGAAATGATAACCGAGATAACTAAGGCCCAGTTGCTGGTTTGGCGTTTAGGTGTACTTAAAAACGAAAACAGGGCTACCGCCGCTCAAATTTCGATGGCCAAGCGTAACAGTGTAGAAACCGCCATTAATATAGCCCGCGAAGCGAGGCAAATACTGGGCGGTATGGGCATTACCGGCGAGTATCCTATTATGAGGCACATGATGAACCTTGAATCGGTAATTACTTACGAGGGAACACATGACATTCATTTGTTGATAACAGGAATGGATATTACCGGCCATGATGCCTTTAAATAGCATAAACAGCAATTATTAAGACCGAAGTATAGTATTGGCGTTTTCCAAACACTATATTTGTTGCTGCTTTACAGTTAATGTCTTCGATTAAACCTATTGTTTTCTACGGCAAAAGTTATTCGCGTAACATGGGAATGTTATGCATAACGTGTTTTTGCGCCCTTATTTTGTCGGCTTGTAACTATAATAAGAAAGATGATGGCAATTATTCAAAGGAGTTTAAGGCTATTTTCGATACTATTAACAACTACCATCAGCTAAAGAAACGTCAACTTGTAGGCACACAATATCTTGATTCTTCTTTTAAACGGCTTAAAAAGCCTTTTGTAAATGATAGGTTCCGCTTTTACAGCTTCCATTTTGTTTATGAAAGAAAAGCTGCCCATAACTCAAAAAAAGCCCTTGCCTATGCGGACAGCATGCTGGCCATGGCCAAACAAAGTGTTACCCGCCACCAGTTCCAGCTTAATTATGCCGAGGCTAATTTTGCCCTTGGCGATGCCTATTTTGACCTTTCACAGTTTAGTAACGCTTATAAGTGTTTTTACCAGGGCTATTATATGGGCAAACGGCTGGTCAATAACCATATTCTGTCCGAATATACTTACCGGATGGGTATGGTGATGTTTAGGCAAGCGCACTACCTGGAAGCCGCGGATTATTTTAAGCTTAGTTATAACCAAAGCCAGGGTTATAAAGATGATTTCAGGACATTTTATCAGCGGCAGGAGGTATTGGATAATATAGGCGAAAGTTATAAAAATGCTGGCAAAACCGATAGCGCATCGGCCTACTTCAGCAAAACGTTAAAATATATAAATGCCAACGATGCCAGGTTTAGTAACATGGCCGGCATGCTGGAGACTGCCCGCGGCGTGGTTTATGGCAACCAGGGCGATATGGCTTTGCTAACCGGCAACAATCCGCTGGCCGAGCAATTGCTCAAAAGCAGCATTGCTATCAACTTTAAAAAAGGGAACGATAATAAAGACGCGCAATTAACCGAAATAAAGCTTGCCCGCCTGTATCTTAAACTAAACCGGCAAAAGGACCTTTACCTGCTACTTAAAAACCTACGCACCCAGTTAGATAGCATCCCTAATAGCGATGCCGAAGCCGGTTGGAATTATTTAATGAGCAAATACTATCAGCAAAAGAATGATAACACCCTGGCGCTAATACATTTAAAAAAGTATTCGACACAAAAAGATTCCTTAGTAAAGCTGGCCAATTCGCTTAAGCGTACGGATGTAACAATGCAACAGGCTAATTACGACAAACAAAGCGAAATAGATAATTTGAAGGATAACAATAAACGACAGCTGATATTCATCTATTTTGCTGTATTGTTATCTATAATGGCGGTGATAATTATCTTCCTTATTTTTAGAAATTTAAAACGATCAAAAAGAGATGTACAGGCTATCAAGGCGCTAAATGATCAGATAAACTTTCAAAAGGAAAACCTGGTGCATACCCTTAATGAGCTGCACCGCGGAAGCCGGGAAAAAGACCGTATATTAAGGACCGTGGCACATGACCTCAGGAACCCGCTTGGTGGAATTGCGTCACTTTCGGCCGTCATGATAACTGAAGATTATACGCCAGATCAGCTGGAAATGCTTAACCTTATTAAAGATACTTCGTACAATTCGCTTGAATTGATTAATGAAATATTAGAAGCCGCCAACTCGGCTACCGCAACTATTAAGAAAGAATGGGTTGACATAAATGCATTGACAACCAATAGTGTAGAGCTATTACGATTCAAAGCAGCTGATAAGCACCAGTTGATAAAGTTGGATTTGCCCGAAAAGCCGGCGCAGGTATTTGTAAGCCGCGAAAAAATATGGCGCGTTATCAGTAACCTGATTACCAATGCCATCAAATTCAGCTATGATAACGGCTGCATAATTGTTGGGATAAAAAACCAGGAAAATGGTGTGGAGATTACGGTAAAAGATAGTGGGATAGGCATTCCCGATAACTTGAAACAACAAGTTTTCAATATGTTTACCGACGCCAAACGGGTTGGCACCGCCGGCGAAAAATCATTTGGCCTGGGCCTTTCTATATGCCAACAAATTATTGAAAAGCATAACGGTAAAATTTGGCTGGAAAGCAGCCCGGCAAACGGCACAACTTTTTACGTTTTTCTGCCTTTTGACACCGGGATGGCGTAGTTCAAAAAAGAGATATAGCAATACCAGCCTTAGTTAACGATAAAATCAATGTTAACACCGTACCGCTGAAATATTTTATTTAAGTTTAAAGTGTTTTAAAACACCTGACACAATTCCCCTGGTTATTAAATTTAATGTTCAATAATAAAAGCATAATTCAAAACGAACTTCGGACCGAAACCCTGACGAAGCTGTTTTTGTTTTGTTTCATTATTTTAAATTACTCCTGCAAAGGGCCCGAAAATTCGTTTTTATCATCGGCAACCTTCAACAAAGTGCTTGATACAGTAGCCCATATGAATGATGGCGGCAAAAAGGAACAGGCAATACATTACCTCGATTCGGCTTATCGTCACTCAAGAAAACTTAACCTGCTTCAAACTTATAGCTACTATAGGTTTAAATATAACTACTTATATACGGTAAAGGGAGATAACAACACCGCGTTGCTATATGCAGACAGCATGCTTAACCTGTTTAACACGCCCGACAAAAGGTTAAAATATACCACCGAATACGGACAGTCATTTTTTTATAAAGGAGATGTCCTATTTGACCAAAACAGGTATAACGAGGCTTATGAAGTTTTTTATCACGGCAAAACAGTAGGCAGCAACGGTTTGAATGAATGCGTTTTGAGCGATTACAGCTACCGTATGGGTATGATTATGTACAAACAGGAGCACTACCGTTTGGCAGCGTCATATTTTAAAAACAGCGCAAAGGAAAGTGCCGCCTGCGCCGTCAATTTTGGATCGTTTTATCGCACGCAGGAGTTGATAGATAATGTGGGCTTAAGCTACAGTTCCATAAATTTAACCGACAGTGCCCTTTTTTTTTATAACAAAGCGCTTACCTACATCGATCAACACCAATTGCAATATCGCGATAGGAAAGAAATGCTTGACGCAGCGCGCGGTGTTATATATGGCAACATGGCCAATGTTTACATCAGACTTAAAAAATATGACCTTGCCAAAACCTTATTAAAAAAAAGCATTGATATTAATTTACGAAAAGGTTACGATAACCAGGATGCACAATATTCTGAATTAAAACTGGCAGCCGTATACAACAATCTGAACCAGTCCGACTCTTTAATAAATATATTAAACGTTATAAAAAAACAGTTCGAATATTTAAACCAACAGGATACCAGATCGGATTGGAATTACTTGATGTCGGAATATTTGATTAAAAAAGATAAGCCGGACGAAGCCATTAGATACTTTATACAGTATGACGTTTTAAAAGACTCCATCAATCAAAAAAACAAAGCACTTAAGGAGGCCGACATAGCCGAACAAATAAAACGGCTTGAAAAAGACAATGAGTTTGACAAGCTTAAAAAAAACAATCAGCAGCAAAATATTTACCTTAATGTAACCATAGTTTTTGTGGTGATGTCGGTTATGATCATTTCGCTGGTGTTCCTGAATTGGCAGAAATCAAAAAAGAACATTCGAACGCTCGGACAGCTAAACCAACAGATAAACGAGCAAAATACCCACCTTGAACATGCTTTGAACGAACTTAAATTAAACAGCCAGGAAAAGGATAGAATTTTACGTACAGTAGCCCACGATTTGCGTAATCCTATTGGTGGTATAGCATCATTAACTTCTGTAATGGGCGAAGATGATTATACTGATGAGCAAAAGGAAATGCTTAACCTGATTAAAGAAACTTCTTTTAACTCATTAGAGCTTATAAACGAGATATTGGAAGCTACAAATTCGGCCAATACAGGATTAAATCTTGAGCATGTTGAAATTAACGGGTTGCTTACCAACAGTGTAGAATTGCTGCGCTTTAAAGCCGCAGAGAAAAACCAGGTCATCAACCTTGATTTATTATCAACCCCGCTCGAACTCAGTATAAGCCGCGAAAAAATATGGCGGGTAGTAAGTAATTTGATTAGTAATGCGATTAAATTCAGCCCGGCCGGCGCGCCGATATTAGTTAAGGCCGAAGAATTTGAGCGTGAAGTGCATGTTTCGGTAAAAGACAATGGTATTGGTATCCCCGACAAACTAAAAAACCAGGTTTTCAACATGTTTACAGATGCTAAGCGTCCCGGTACCGAGGGCGAAAAATCTTTTGGACTGGGGCTTTCAATATGCCGGCAAATCATCCAAAAGCACAATGGACGTATTTGGTTTCAAAGCGATACCGAACACGGTACTACATTCTACTTCTCGCTTCCAAAGTAAGCTCTTCCTGTTTGATGGGCTTTTTCAAAAAACCGGCAAACCATTTGCCCGATGTCTTTATAATCCGTTTTTGCGTAGTATGGTCTACATGGACTAAACCAAAACGTGGGTGATATCCTTCGGCCCATTCAAAATTATCGGTAAGTGTCCAAACAAAGTAGCCGTTAACATTACACCCCTCATTTTTTGCTTTTAAAACCTGGGCCAAATAATCCTGTAAATATTGAAGGCGCTTAGGGTCGTTAACTTCGCCATCTGTAACCTCATCCGGGAAAGCCGAACCGTTTTCGGTAATAATGATGTTCTTTATTTGTGAATAAGCCGCAAACTTTTTTATCATATGATAAATAGCCGGCGGATGGATTTCCCAGCGCATCGCCGTTAATTCAACCTTGCGGTTTTCGGCTTTAACAATGCGTGCATTTACATAGGGTGTAAAAAAGGAATATTGAACAATCTCGCGGGTATAATTTTGAACTCCGATAAAATCGAAATCAAATTTCATGTTGTTCTCATCGCCCGGTAAAATATATTTTTGTATCCCTTTTAAGGCAGGTAAATCCTTAATTGGGTAACCCATTCCTAAAAGCGGTTCGATAAAAAGACGGTTTATCAGGGCATCAACCCTAACCGCGGCTTCCACATCGCGAGGTTTATTAGTTAAAGGCTCCACCTGCGAACAAGAAAACGTGTTGCCAATTTGTGCATTTGGCACCAGTTTGCGCAATATTCTTGCCCCGGCAACAATACTTAAAACAACATGATGTATTACCGACGTAAAGTTCCTGATACCACTACGCCCGGGAGCATGAATACCAAAAAAGTAACCGGCCCCTGTAAAAACCACGGGCTCGTTCATTACCATCCAATGTTTTACCCTATCTCCAAAACTTTGCGCACATAAGGTGGCAAATTCGCTAAACCAGGTAACGGTATCCCGATTGGCCCATCCCCCTTTCTGCTCAAGTATTAGGGGTAAATCCCAATGGTAAATAGTTACCCACGGTTCAATTCCCTGCTCATGGCAGTAATCAATAACACGGTTATAATAATCAATACCTGCCTGGTTAATTTTGCCGGTGCCATCGGGCAACAAACGTGTCCATGATATAGAAAACCGGAAATTAGGAATATTTAATTTTTTAATGAGATCGATATCCTCCTGGTACCTGTTGTAAAAATCGCAGGCAGTGCGGGCATGATCGCCATTTAATATCTTACCTTTTTTTGCTGTAAAGTTATCCCAAACAGATTCGCCCTTGCCATCGGCATCGTGGGCGCCTTCAATTTGAAAAGCAGCGGTAGATACGCCCCAATTAAAATCGGCGCCAAAAAGGTCTCTGTTCAGAGCTGTATGCTGTGGAGTGAATTTCATTAAATGGACTACGAGGGTCCAAAATTGCAATAATATTTACGAAACCGGGGTATAAAGTTTGAATATTAATGAATGAACGATGATTTCATGCTTTTTAACATCATCCATTCCTTTATACCGCTGATAAGCCTTGAAAACACATTGATAAATTTCATAGCCTTGTTGTTTAATTATCTAAAGGTACCATGAGGATATAATATAATTGTAACAGCTGTATTATCAAATTGTTAAACACTAATTTCACGAATTGAATCGAATTTCACTAATCAAGGCGGTTAGCGCAGAGGCAACATCATTTAAATGATGAAATCATGCTTTTATAATTTATAATTCGTGTTCATTCAATTCGTTGAATTCGATTCAATTCGTGAAATTCGTGTCCATGAAAAGCTACTTTATAAAAATGTTCAATTACGGCCACTTCGCTAACCATGCTTTATTAAAAGCCATTACCGATGCCGGCAACCCCAGGGGGCCTATAAAATTGATGTCGCATTTACTTGCAGCCGAACGCCGTTGGCTGGACAGGGTAAATGATGTGGAACCTTATCCAAATGCCGAATTGTGGCCAAAAGATTACTCCATTGAACATTGTGCCCGCCTGATTAATGAGTATCACGAAGAGTGGCTTGGCTTCCTGGAACGAGTTACCGAAGAAGATTTGAATAAAGTTATCACTTACCAAAACGCCCTGGGTAATAATCAAACGTCTGTAAGCGACATTCTTACGCATGTAATAAATCATGGCACACATACCCGGGCGCAGGCCGGCCAGCAATTGAAGCTTTCCGGCACAGAAGCCTTACCCATTACCGACTATGTTTATTATTTAAGGCTATTAAATAGTAAAGATTCATAGGTTTATTTACAATATTTGCCTTTGTATTAACAATACAAAACACAACATGAAAAAATATATCGGGATTGTATTAAGCCTTGCCATTTTACTGGGATGTGCCGATAATAAAAAACAGGAAAAATTGCTTTTAGATAGCGTTATTGCGGTGCACGACAAGGTTATGACCAACGACGAACACCTGATGAAAAACAAGATGCTGCTGGATAGTATAATTAAAAACGTACCAGCCAAAGATTCGGCAAAAGTGTACCTTAAACTGGTTGATGATGCCGATAGCGCCATGAGCGATTGGATGCATAAATTTGATGTAGAAAACAGGGGTAAATCGCACCAGGAAATTATTGATTACTTAAACGATCAAAAAAAGAAGATTTCGGCTATAGATGTTCAGATTAGTAAAGCCATAAACGAGTCAGAAAAATATCTTAATCAAAATAAAAAATAATGCGCAAGTTAATTTTGGGCATTATCGTATTATCGGTTTTAAATGCCTGTAACAATAAACAAAACAAGCTTCCTATTTTAGGTAACCGCCAACCTGTTACCAAAACCGTGGATGGCAAAACAGTTGTGGATACCGCCTACGCAACCATTCCCGATTTTAAATTTGTGAACCAGTATGGCGACACCATCACACAAAAAAACCTTAATGGTAAAATATACGTCGCCGATTTCTTTTTTACTACCTGCCCATCTATTTGCCCGGTAATGCACCGTAACATGCTCAATGTATACAAAGAGTTTAAGGCCGACGATAATTTCCGGATCATCTCGCACACCATTGATCCTAAATATGATACCGTTCAGGTACTTAAGCGCTATGCCGATAAAATGGGATTAAGCGGCAACAGCTGGTGGTTGTTGCATGGCGATAAAGGCAGTACTTATACAATTGCCAAAAGTTACCTGCAAACGGTACAGGAAAAAAATCCGGCCGGGCAGTTCATACATGATGGCTTTTTTATCCTGATAGACAAGCAAAAACGCATCCGCGGCACCTACGAGGGCACCGACCCCAAAGAAGTAGATAAACTAATTGCCGATATAAAAATATTAAGGGCCGAACCGGAGCAAGCCCTCGCTAAATGAAACTAAAGCTGATAAGCGGTATCTTATTTTTGTTGACAGTGCTGATTGTTTCCTGTCAAAACGATGGGCAGATTGAATTTTATCGCTACTACTCTGGTGGTAGCGCTATTTACCAGGCCCGTTGTCAAAACTGCCACGGTGCCAAAGGCGAAGGCCTACAGCAATTGATCCCACCGCTTACCGACTCCACGTACCTCAAAACAAACAAAAACACGTTGGCTTGTTTCCTAAAAAACGGCCTTAAAGGGGAAATCAGGATACACAACAAGGCATTTGACGGCGAAATGCCTGCTGATAGCCTGGCCCCTATCGAAATTGCTAAGGTGCTCACCTACGTTACCAACTCCTTTGGTAATAAATTGGGCACAATTAACTTGCAGCAGGTACAGGCCGATCTTATAAAATGCCGTTAATGAGGTTCGTGGTTCCGGTTGCCGGGGTTGGGTTTTCAGGTGGATAATTAATCGATACCCACTTTTTCCCGGAAAAAGTTGAAAAACGGAAGTCATCCTGAACTTGTTTCAGGATCCCACAGGACAGGTGACCCGCATGAAGTACACTTAGCATGTGGGGTGCTGAAACAAGTTCAGCATGACATTGGGGATTAACCGATGTCATTCCCCCTTCAGAATTTTGCGAAATTTTATCACTCAGGATGACAGTCTTTTATTTTTGCATGTCATTTCCCCTTCAAAATTTCGCGGATTCTACTACTCCGAAAATACCCGAACCCCGCTCCCCGCAACCCGATCCACATAACCGCCCAGACCAGAAAAATTCCCTACCTTTGCCTTGCAAAACGTTCTATCGCTGCTAACTTGTTTAGCGGAGGAAAGTCCGGGCAACGCAGAGCATCCTGCTTCCTAACGGGAAGGCGCCGGCAGCCGGCGACAGCAAAGTGCCACAGAGAAAATACCGCCACGGTGCAAACCGGGGTAAGGGTGAAAACGTGAGGTAAGAGCTCACGGCTTTTCCGGGCGACCGGAGATGACGGTAAACCTCAGGAGTTGAAAAACCAAATAGGTCTTGAAAGTGGAGTTGCTCGCTCCCGCTCACCAACTTGTTGGTGACGTTAAGACGGGTAGGTTGTTTAAACCTGTCAGCAATGGCAGGGCCAGATTAATGATAGAAGTTGCCTTTAGGGGTAATACAGAACCCGGCTTACAGATTTGCTGCTGAATTATATAACCCTTTCCTGCAAACAGGAAGGGGTTATTTTTGTTTAGAAGCAAAAGTGTTTGTTTTTCTATACAAAAGTATATATTAGCGATTGAACAATTACTACCTATTACAGATATAAAACATGGCAAAAATTTTAATTATTGATGATGAACGGGCGATACGCAGCACTTTACGCGAAATTTTGGAGTATGAAGACTATGAGGTTGAGGATGTAGATAACGGCGTTGACGGCCTGCAACTGATTGAAAAGAAAGATTTTGACCTGGTGCTTTGCGATATAAAAATGAACCGGATGGACGGCATGGAAGTGCTTACCGAAGGTTTGGCGCTGAAACCCGATTTGCCTTTCATCATGATAAGCGGTCACGGCACCGTTGAAACAGCCGTTGAAGCCAGTAAAAAAGGCGCCTTTGATTTTATATCAAAACCACCTGATTTAAACCGCCTGCTTATTACCGTACGTAACGCGCTCGATCGTGGTAGTTTGGTTGTTGAGGCCAAAGTTTTAAAACGTAAAGTATCTAAGGTACGCCCTATATTAGGTAACTCCCAGGCTATCCTTAAAATAAAAGAAACTATTGACCGTGTTGCCCCAACAGACGCCCGCGTATTGGTTACCGGAGCAAATGGCAGTGGTAAGGAGTTGGTAGCCCGCTGGCTGCATGAAAAATCGCACCGCTCAAATGCTCCCATTATTGAAGTTAACTGCGCGGCAATCCCATCTGAATTAATTGAAAGCGAATTGTTTGGGCACGAGAAAGGCTCATTTACATCGGCAATTAAACAGCGTATTGGTAAATTTGAATCGGCAAACGGTGGTACTTTGTTTCTTGATGAAATAGGCGATATGAGCCAATCGGCCCAGGCCAAAGTATTGCGCGCCTTACAGGAAAGCAAGATTACGCGTGTAGGCGGCGAAAAAGAAATTGACGTTGATGTGCGCGTTGTAGCAGCTACCAACAAAGATTTATTGAAAGAAATTGAAGCCGGTAATTTCCGGATGGACCTTTACCATCGCCTGAGCGTTATATTAATACATGTACCGCCATTGGTCGACCGGAAAGATGACATAGGGTTGCTTACCCAAAGTTTCCTTGACGAGATTTGTAACGAGTACGGCATGCCTGTTAAAAAGATCTCTGAGGCTGCAATTGATGCGCTTAAAGCATTACCGTGGACAGGTAATATACGGGAGTTAAGAAATATGGTTGAACGTTTAATCATTTTAAGCGATAAAACTATTACCGATAACGATGTACGGGCGTTTGCTAACCCAACGGCGCCCGCAGCAGCAGTAACAGATAACCATGCTGCACCACAAACCGATTTCGATCAGTTTAGTAACTTCCAGGAGTATAAGGACTTTGCCGAGCGGGAATACATCAAATTCAAGCTGGAAAAAAACAATTGGAATGTATCAAAAACTGCCGATGATATCGACATCCAACGCAGCCATTTGTACAGCAAGATTGAGAAGTTTGGCTTAAAACGGGGAGAATAACAAAATAAACAGCGTTTTTTTAGTATGCTATAGTAATGTAATTATACCAAAAGCTCTGTATCTGATGATATGGGGCTTTTGGTTTTGGTAAAGTAACTCACAGGAAGTATCAGCGCCAGTGCACCCAAAATTTTCATCACTCCTAACTCAATTCTGAAATAGCCTGGAAAACCTAAGTGTACAAATGCACCTTTCATTTCTTGGTTTGTAAAATATCCATAAGCACTAAATAGCATCATTGCTGTGACAATTCCTGTTGTTGACCAGTATATAATTTTCTCTTTTTTCATTTCTATTATTTTTCTTCAGTTTGTTAATAAGTTATTATTTGTTGCTGGGGAGCTGTTGCGATATGATTCATTTTTCCAGACCTAAAATCCTGGTAAAGTCTCTGAATTTCTTCAGCGTGGTCAGCTATAAAGGGACCTTGTGAAACAATAGGGTCACCCTGAGGTTTTCCTGCGTACAAAATCAAGCGGACATCTTCTACACCTGCTTTAAGGTACAATTCACTTGGCAACTCTTCATCAACGTAATTTAGCCAGCCTACCTGTTCGGCAATTAACGGTTCCTTTTCTTCGCCAACTTCGACAATTCCACTTATAACAACTATAAAAGCGTTGAGATTTGCCGATAGATCGAGCATAGTTGATTTGCCCGACGCAAGAGTGATTTCGGCTACGATCAAGGGAACATAATTTAGAACAGGGGAACTAATGCCGGCCATGGAACCGCTGTACAATCTGATGCCCACTCCGTCTTTTTCGGATACGGGTACCCGACCTGCGTTTAAAACCTGTAATCTTGGTGTGGTCCAGCGGTTCTCTTTAGGCAATGTTAACCATAATTGAAACAATCTTCCCTTGGTGGGCTTATCTATAATTTCTGTATGAACGATACCACTTCCTGCGGTCATAATCTGGAAATCGCCCTTTTCCATAGACTCCGTCTGTTCCACTATTTTTCCATCTACAAGCAGTGATACTGTTTCAAAACCAGCATGTGGATGGGGACCACCAACCGGGCTGTGATCTGTTTTAGCGATATTGTCATCCATCAAAAAAATGAATGGATCGGAGTGCTTAAAATCACCTCTTACTAAGGGGCGGGCAATATGCCCCGGCCCTAAGAAACCCTGTTCCATTTGAGGTATATAGCTATTTATTAATTTTCTTTTTAGCATCATTTTATTATTGAATTCGCTGCTTATCTAAGAGTTCCTTTGTGAAATTGAATAGAGCACATCATTTCCGTTTTACGATATTAACGTGCTCTATTCAAAATGGAGTTTTATTTTACTGGCGGAGGCGTAGATAGAAGTTGTAATTCCCAAGCTAAGGCAACACCACTGGCGCCACCGTGTTCCAGAATAACTTCACCTATACCCATAACTGTTTCTTCTCTGGCCCAATCACGCTGCCATTCGGCCAGTACAGCAAACCAATTAATTGGCACCGCACCTGCCTGTATCATACGCTGCATGGCCAGTTCGTGCGCTTCCAGCGATACTGCGCCACACGCATCTGCAACAACAAATACATCATAGCCTTCGCCCAAGGCCTGGATTGTTGGAAACGCTACACAGATTTCTGTAAAAAGCCCGGCTATAATAAGCTGCTTACGGCCGCTATCTTTAACAAGATCCGTTACTCTGGGATCTTCCCAGGTATTAAGCGTAGTGCGGTTAATCGGTTTTTGCTCAGGAAATACATCCTGAAGCCCTTTAATAATGAAACCGCCACGTTCTTCCACTACCGTAGTAAGAATAGTCGGAACGTTAAATACTTTAGCTGCTTTTGCCAGGCCAACAACGTTGTTGATAATCATTGTAGGCTCGTGGCTGTTTAAATTGGTAAACTGGTAAGGCTGGTGATCAATTAACACCACGATACTGTCTTCAGGACGAAGTAAAGCTTCCAGTCCTACTTTTGAATTTTTTGCCATTTCTATAAATTTTTAAAGTTATTTAATGAATCAAAATTGCAGGTAGAATAACCTTTCAAACGATATCAAATGGTAAAAAAAGATGTTGTCATTTGACAACATCTTCATAAATACACAACCGTATATTATGGAAGCAGTTTTAAAAGCGCTATTTTGGTGAGATACTATGCGCTGGACGCAGCATTGCTACTAAGCAGTTTTTTTAAAAGAAAGTCTGCGGATACGACTTAGGCTACTTTTGGTAATGCCTAAAAATGAGGCGATCAGGTGTTGTGGAAAACGCCTCATAAATTCAGGATGGCACCTTTCAAATTCTTCATAGCGTTTATCAGCTGTGTCGCTGATGCTGGAATTTAATCTTCTTTGATTTGCGATAAAATTTCTTTGATCCATCATTCGAATCATCGATGCTATTGCAGGTATTTTTTCAATAATAAAATAAAAGTCGTCTTTTGTAATTGTAAGTAGATCGGTTTCCTCCCATGCCTCTATATTATAAACAGACGGCACAAGCATCGTATAACTTTCACGATCTCCGACCCACCAATTCTCGACACTCAAATGTATGATATGCTCTGTGCCTTTATCATCAACGCTGAATTGTCGCATTGCCCCTTTAACAATAAATGCATAATATTTGCATACATCTCCTTTTTGTAGAAAATATTGTTTTTTTTTAATTTTTTTTGGTTTAAATACAGACTCAATCAAAATGATCTCTTCGCTTGAAAGTACCGAAGATGTATGTTCATTGATATATTTTAAAAGACTAGTATGCATAAACTTTGTCTAATTTGAATCGATGTAAATGCAAACTTACAAATTTAAGCTGTGGAGTTAATAGTTCTTGTGTTATGCTAACTAATCTCCGTAGAAATATGTGTTTACGCCAATATTTCAGTAGATTAGATACTTATTGGTTTTGTTCGCTGTAAAATAGTAATATTGTGCAAACCAACTACCATTATGAAGCTTTATTACCTTGCATTCATTTGCGCAGCTATTTTATCATCCTGCAATCAAAAAGAAACCAAATCTGAGCCTAAGCCTGATCAGCCACTTATCGGCACCTGGCATTTAATCAACAGCAAAAAAATTACCAAGGGCGATACAGTAACAACTACGCCATCAAAAGATGAAGAAATGGTTAAAATTTTTAATGCAACTAATTTCGCCTTCTTTACTCATGATTTGATGCATGGCAAAACAGCCAAACCGGTTTATAGTTCGGGTAGCGGTACTTATACCCTCACCGGGAATGATTATGCAGAACACCTGGCCTATTGCGACGCCCGCGACTGGGAAAACAGGGATTTTAAATTTACCGTTCAATTTAAGGGGGATACGCTTGTGCAAAGCGGCATTGAAAAAATAGACAGCCTGAAAATAGACCATATTATTATTGAAACTTATGTTAAGGTTAAATAACCTTTAACTTTAATTATTGAAATAAATAAGGCCGGAAGACATTTCGGCCTTATTTATTTCAATACTATTAAAACAGCTCTACTACTGATTTAAACGTGCTGATAACTAATACTTTGCATTTTTAAAACCGGCACGATGTTGAACTGTGCAACTTTGAAGATACACCAGTCGTAAACACTAACAATCCCCCTATCCCTTGATTAATTTAAACTTAAATGCGTAGCTTATCGGCGATAAATCGACAAAAAGGATGAATATATTATTTCATTACAGGTATTTGATGCTCCTTGTTGGTATTACTTCGTTTTTTGGCAACTGCCATGCCGAAAAAAATAAAAATGCGGATAGGCCTTTAGCTATAAGAGACAGCGTGAAGATAAGTAAACTTACACTTGGCGATAACTCTACAAGCCCCAATGCTGTAGCCTTAAAAAACATGTTTGGTATTAATGCCTACGAATGGAATTTTTTACAGGACCCGGCAAACATTAACCTGCACCATACTATTTACGAAGCCAACATGGCTGTCATTAAATCCTTCAGTTCGGTACGGCATTATATGAACTGGAATAAGCTGGAAAACACCAAAGGAAATTATACCTATAACCCCACAAACAACGGTAGCTGGGATTATGACCTAATGTACACGCGTTGTAAGCAAGAGGGCATTTTGGTACTTGCCGATCTTAAAAACTGTCCCAATTGGATGGAGGCCACCTACCCTACCGGAATGCGCGGCAATGAAAACGTACCCGCGCCATACGGTTTGGATAAAAGCGATCCGGCATCATACGCCGACCAGGCGCGGACCGCATTCCAGTTTGCAGCAAGATATGGATATAACACCGCTATAGATAAAGCTTTGGTAAAAGTTGATAGCCGCCCACGCTGGAATAATGACGAGGTGAATGTTGTTAAAATCGGGATGGGCCTCATCAAATATATTGAATGTGATAACGAGCGCGATAAATGGTGGAAAGGCCCTGCCGCGCAGCAAACTCCTGAAGAATATGCAGCCAACATGTCGGCTTTTTATGATGGCGACAAGGGAAAACTTGGCCCCAATGCCGGCGTGAAAACAGCCGATCCTGCCATGCAGGTAGTAATGGGCGGCCTTGCAAGCTGTGATGTTAACTTTGTACAACGAATGATAAACTGGTGCAAAGCTAACCGCGGCTACCGTGCCGATGGCAGTATCAATTTATGTTTTGATGTGATCAATTACCACTTTTATAACAATAACGGCAACATCCTTAAACGCGAACGCGCTACAACAGGCGTTGCACCCGAACTTTCAATGGCCGGGCAGATTGCGGATTCGTTTGTAAAACTATCTAATTCATTAAGCAAACCACCGGAAGTTTGGGTTACCGAGTCGGGGTATGATATAAACCCATACAGTTACCAGAAAGCAATTTACATCGGCAATAAATCGGCCCTGGATACGCAAGGCGATTGGATACTGAGAACATCATTGTTGTACATCAGGCACGGCATAAAAAGGGTATTTTATTACCAATTGCAGGATGATAAACCTAATAGCAGTGTTCAGTATGCTACCGCTGGCCTGTCAGAAAACGGTAAACGCAGGCCCGCCGCCGATTTTATATTACAAACCAATACATTAATGGGCAATTACACTTATAAATCGACCATCAATAGCGACCCGTTGGTTGACAAATATGTAAACGGTAAAAAAGCAATGTATGTATTGACGATTCCCGATTCGAAGGGACGCGCCGGAACTTACACCCTTAATTTGGGGACCTCAAAAGCAAATATTTACAATTTAAAAACAGGCTTGTCTACGGCAGTAAAAAGCCAGGTTGCAACTGTAGCTGGTAAACTAACTGTGAACGCTACAGAAACACCTGTGTTTGTTGAGGGGGTTAACCAATAAATTAACCCAGCAGGCCAAGCACTGACGGACCTGACGGGTATAACCACTTTCTATAAAATGCATAAAAGGAAGTTTACTTTCAATAAACTTCCTTTTATCACATGCAAATCAAGAGCCCTTCTCCCTTAGAAAGGGTTTGATACCCTCTTTATTGTTGCTGATTGCCCAACAACGGCGAAAACTTTTTAACGTAATCTTTTAACTGCCCGTCTAATTTTTTAAATAATGCAGGCTGGTTATTTTCTTTTACAAAATCGGTCATACCATTTAATATCTGCAATCCAATCTGCACATCGCGGGTACTCAAGGTATTATCGTTTGTAGTCAATAAATGATAATTGTAATCAAGCTGATCGGTTACATAATCATCAAGGCGGTTTGCCATCTTGGTACCTAATACCACATCATTTAATTGAAATGCCATTTGTATTAAAAATATCTTACGGCCGGCTACGTCAATATATGGATTGATGTCGGGCATTTCCTGATCATACTTGTGCAGTACTTTTAAAGCAAGATCGTTATGCCCTTCCCTCATCAGGTTTTGGATCAAATCGGAAAAGGTAGTGGTCATTACCGGGTAAAACATCGATGTTGATTCATGATCAAGATATTTGGCCGTTTTAAAGTTGCCAAATTTAAACTTGTTCATCACATTATCGTACATCACCATTGTGTTGGTTTTACTTAGCTGATCATGTACCGTTGTATCTTTTTGAAAAGGGATTAAATGATAAGTAAAACCTTCCTTATACAAGTATGGCTGTAAACCAATCAGGTTCTCGTTGCCAATGGTTGTGGTAAAGCAAATAGGCCTTTTCCAGTTGTTGTGCGCCAGTATATCCAATATGGCCAGGTTTTCTTTGGTTACATAATTTGGCGGGAATTTCCAATCCATTACGCTTGCAAGCCTGCTTTTTTGATCGGGGGTTACTACGCCCATTTTTACTACCTCGTCTGGGTTTATGGTTAGTTTCAGATTTTTGGTAGGCAGGTAATTGCCGAAATCGCCGCTTTGGTATTCTGTTTGGGCAGCTTTGTCGTCCGACGTGATAAAATCAAAAACTTCTTTAACCTCCTGAGGGCCATCTAATTTGCGGTCGCTGTAATAAATAGCATCGCGTACACCTTCTTTATATTTATCATAAGGCATAGTAATAGGCAAAGGATCCGATTCGTTCATTTTCTTTTGCATCTGGCGGATGTACCAGTCGCCTGTAAATAAACTCAGGTTTACAATGCGTACATCAGGCCTGATGCCTTCAACTTCCTGATCGTACCATAGCGAGTAGGTGTCATTATCGCCATAAGTAAATAAAATGGCATTTTTAGGGCACGATATCAGGTAGTTATAAGCCATATCATGCGGCGTCATTTTTGTTGAACGGTCATGGGCGCCCCATTCTTTACTCGCCATTAACACTGGTGCAGCCAATAAACATATCCCGGTTGAAGCGATTGCCGCGGTTTTGCCGTCGATAAATTTCCGGGCGCTTTCGGCAATTGCGATAACACCTAAACCAATCCAGATAGCGAAGGCATAAAAGGAACCAACATAGGAGTAATCACGCTCTCGTGGCTGTACATTGGCCTGGTTAACATATAACACGATGGCAAGGCCTGTAAAAAAGAAAAGCAGCAGCACTACCAGTGCGTCTTTCTTTTTACGGTTAAAATGGTAAGCGGCGCCTATTAAGCCGATAATGAGCGGCAATGCGTACAGTGGCGTATAGGTTACGGCTCCCGTAACCGATTTTGGTAAATGCCTGCCGCCATCAAATATTCCGGTTGTCCAGTTACCATCAATGGCAACCATGCTTTGCTGTCCATCGGCATCATTATAGCGGCCAACAAAATTCCATAAAAAATAACGCCAGTACATCTGGTACATTTGCCAGGTAAACATCCAGCTTAGGTTGTTGGCGAAGGTTGGCGCCTGCCCTTCGGGAATACGCAACCACTCTTTGTAAAACTGCACATCCTGCGGATCGGTACTGTACATGCGTGGCAGTATGGTGGTATGATCATATGTCGTTTCAATTTTTTTACCGGCATTTTCATATTTGGTATCCCCTTTACGATAAATGATGCTTCCTTCCTTTTGTTCGGTAACCTGGGCATCGTAGTACTGTCCAAACAGTAAAGGGTTTTCGCCATATTGAATGCGGTTTAAGTAACCGTAAAGCGTAAAGGCATTATCGGGGTGCGAGTTATTTAAATCGGGGTTTGCTGTTGCCCTGATAGGGATATACGCAAATGAGCCGTAACCAAAATAAATAAAGGCAAGGCATAGCAAGGCAAGGTTGAGTGTTGGCTTTTTAGCACGGATGCTATATATAATACCCGATACCAGCGCGGCCACTATGATCAGCATAAAAAAGAATGCGCCGCTGCCAAAGCCCAGTCCTAAAGTATTTACAAAGAACAGATCAAAATATGCGGCAAATTTAATAGTATATCCCCTGATACCGTATTGCACCAGCCCAAGAATAACTATACCTGCCAAAAATGCCAGTATCCCGTTGCCTACTGTAACTTTTTTACTTCTGCGGAAGAAATATACAATAGCAAGGGCCGGTATGGTCAATAAGTTCAACAGGTGGATACCTATGGATAAACCCATTACATAAGCTATAAAAACCAACCATTTATCAGCCCCTTTTTCATCGGCGTGGGCATCCCATTTTAATATTGCCCAAAACACAATGGCTGTGCAAAGGGATGATAAAGCAAATACGATAGTTTCAACCGCCGAAAACCAAAAGGTATCGGTATAGGTAAATGCCAGCGCGCCAACAAGGCCCGCGCCCATGATCATGACCAGGTTTGTTTGGCTTACTTCGTCGCTGCGTTTGCCGAGCAGTAATTTTTTGGCCAGCGCAGTGATCGTCCAAAACAAAAACATAATAGTGGCGCCGCTTGCAATGGCCGAACCCATATTGGTGTAATAAGGTACTTTAGCATTATTGCCGAATGAAAGCAACGAGAACAGCTTGCCCAACATGGCAAAAACAGGATAACCTGGCTGGTGAGCTACCTGTAACCGGTAAGCGCATGAAATAAATTCGCCGCAATCCCAAAAACTAACTGACGGCTCTAATGTTAAAATGTAGGTAATTGAAGCTATAACAAAGCAAAGCCAGCCTAAAAGATTATTGATTTTTTTGTACTGCATTTATATAAATAGTAAGGGTTTTTATCGCGCGGGCAAATATCACTATTTTTAAATGGTAATTAAAAAAAACAGTTTGCCTGTGCCAAATTTAACATTTATTAACTTTTTTGAACAAGGATATCTGAATAAAAGACCGGCGACAAAACAAGGGAAAAAACTATCGCAGGTGCGCCAACAGGACTATATACTTTGCATTGGTATCTGTTTTAAAGCCGGTCTTCAAAATCTATTACTAACGAAATTTTTATCTTATCATAAATAATACTTATTTTGTTGCGATGCAAAAAATCTACCTATTTCTATCCAGAAAATCATTTTTGTTAGCCGGAATCATCCTGGTTTCGGTGCAAGAGGTTAAGGCACAGTCAACGTACCTGCCTAACTCCTACCAGTTGTACCAAAAATTTAATGCCGACATATATTCAACAAAAACAGCGTTCCACAGTTCGCTACGCCCATTTTTAATAGATAGCCTTATACAACATAGCTATGACTCGGTTATGAATGTTGGCGTAAATCCTGACCGTAAAAGTTGGTTTACCCGGAAATTGTTAAACGAGCATCTTTTTCAGGTTAACCGACCTAATTATACTTTTTACGGCGATGTTATATTGGATTTAACGGCCGGTAAAGATTTTGATGCACACAGTGGCGGGCTTGCAACATTATATTCGGTACAGGGGCAATCAGTCAAATTGAATGTAAACCCGGGCGTTTACCTGAATACACGCGGCTATCAGTTTGGTGGAACTATAGGTAAAAACTTTTCATTTTACACCAGCGGTTATGAGAACGCCGCCAAATTCCCCACTTATTATAATGCGGTGGTTAATACCAACCGGTTTATTCCCGGGCAAGCCTACCTGCGCAGTTACCAGGGTATAGCAAAAAATTCGGCAGACTGGTCATACGTTACGGCAATATTATCGTACAATGTGAACAAAAATCTTAATGTTACCCTGGGGGAGGATAAGATGTTTATCGGTGATGGCTACCGGTCACTATTGTTATCAGATTATGCTGCCAATATGCCTCTGTTGAGGGTTACCGCCAACCTTGGCAAGCACGTGCAGTATATGGCAACCTGGGCTTATATTGAAGACATCAAAGAAACAAAATTCGACACCTTTGGTAGCAACCGCCGTAAATGGGCATTTTTTCATTATATCGACTGGAATGTGAGCAACAGGGTATCATTCGGTTTCTTTAATGCCCTTATATCTCCGGAAGCTGATGTTAACGGCAACAGGCGCGGCTTTGATGCCAACATGATAAACCCAATATTTTTCTCAAGTTCATTGGGCCCATCCCAGCAACCTAAAGACAATACCCTGGTTGGTTTTACAGGTAAATATAAAATTTTGGATAAAACAGCCCTGTATGCGCAGTTATTGTTGGATAGGTTTAAGGCTAGTAATTTTTTCTCGGGCGATAATGCCGATAATACAAATGGCGTACAGGTTGGTATCCGCGGTGCCGATCTTTTTGCTGTTAAGCGCTTTAACTACCTTTTAGAGTTTAATACCGTTAAACCGTATACCTACCAAAACGCCAATTCGATAAGCAGCTATAACTTTTATGGCGATCCGTTGGCGCATCCTTATGGCGCTAACTTCCGGGAAGTTTTGGGAATTTTGAATTACTCTTTTGGGCGGATTGACCTGCAGGGACAAATAAATTATGCCAAATACGGCGCGGATTCGTTAACCACAAGCAATAATGGTAAAATAGTAAACAAGCCACTTGTGGTTACCCCAGCTACCACAACAAACGTGGGTCAGGGAATAAGCACTCAGCTTTATTATGCCGAAGGCACAGTCTCATTTTTGATTAATCCTAAATATAATCTCAGGTTTGAATTAAGTGGTTTATACCGGCAGGAGAAAAATTCATTGTCGACCACTAAAACGGCGATGGTTACATTTGGATTAAGAAGCTCGTTCAGGAATTTGTATCATGATTTTTAAACACGATTAAGCGATTGGGCAGGATTTACAGGATTTTGTTTCGAAAACATTTTTAACAGCGTGATGCATTTAGTGTCACGTTTTTTGTTAGTGAGTGTTAAATCCCCCCTTTTTGAGTTAAAAGTCAAATAACTACAGAGCCTAAAACGGCAGTCTGTTTTGAGGTGCTAAATATTTTATTGCTGACATACCTTTGTCATTAAGGCTTAATAACTTTACGGAATTATTTAAATACTGCCAATGAAAGATAATATTGTAGCCCGGTTACGGATGCAAAACCAGTATATCAGCAATCCGTTATTTAAAAAGCCCGAAGACGTTGTTAAAAACATGGTGGCCATGCAAGCCCAGGATTATGCAGGGGCCAAATGGGCTATAGGGCTACGAATGGCTACCGCACACGAAAAAGCTGTTGAACAAGCTATTACCGATGGCAGGATATTGCGCACCCACTTGCTGAGGCCTACCTGGCACTTTGTTGCGCCCGACGACATTCGTTGGATTCTGGCACTTACTGCACCCCGCATACATGCCATTAACGCAGGCATGTACAAAAAATTTGAACTTGATGCGGCCGCGTTTAATAAATGTAACGATGTATTTGTTGAGGCTATGCAATGCAATAAACAACTTACCCGGGAGCAACTAACTGTTGTACTAAATGCAAATAATATTCAAACCGACGACTTACGCTTTACCATATTCCTCATGCATGCCGAACTTGACGGCATTATTTGCAGCGGGGGCCGCATTGGTAAACAATTTACTTATGCCCTGCTTGATGAACGGGCGCCCTCTGCCCCACCGCTGACACGTGATGAAGCCCTGACTAAACTGGCAAAGGGCTTTTTTAACACCCGTGGCCCGGCTACTACACATGATTTTGCCAATTGGTCGGGGCTTACCCTTGCCGATGCAGGTAAAGGCCTGGAAAATGTGAAAACGCAATTTATAAAGGAAGTAATAGATGGAAAAAGCTATTGGATGCCTAATCATCCAGAAGTCATTCCAACCCCAAATAAAGCGTACCTACTACCTGCTTACGATGAATTTGCCATAGCCTATAAAGATCGTGACGCACTGGTTATGCCTAAATACAAAGAGCAGGCACGGTATGTGATATTTGATCCGGTTATTGTAATTGACAACCAGGTTGTTGGCAATTGGAAACGAACAATAAAACCCAAAGCTGTTGATGTCAGCTACAATTTGTTTGGTAAGCTAAATAAAGCACAGGATAAAGCTTTAGGAACTGCCTCAAAAAAATACATTAAATTTTTATTGTAGATTATTATTTAACCGGAAGAAATGTAGTCTATGCTGCTTAGAGCTTCTCCAAAAAAACAGTTGGGAAAATTGTCCATCTACAAACGAAATTCATCCATGTTACAACTTTGGCGCTGTGTGCACATTTGTACTGTCAATAACGACAAACAAAAAACATAAAACAATGGCACGTTTAAAAGCACTAAGTCCTGACGAAGCAACAGGCAAAGCAAAAGAATTATTTACTGCAATACAAGGTAAACTGGGTGTTGTACCTAATATGATGCGCACAATGGGCAATTCGCCCGCGTTGCTGGAGGGCTACCTGAATTTTAGCGGCGCGCTGGCACATGGCAAGCTTGGCTCAAAAACCGGCGAGCTGTTGGCTATGGCGGTATCTGAAAAAAACAATTGTGATTACTGTTTATCGGCACACACTTACATAGGCGAAAAATTGGTGCATATTGATGCTTCTGCTTTAAATGATGCCCGTAGTGCAAACAGCACTGATGCAAAAACAGATGCCGCTTTAAAATTTGCAACTGTATTAACCGCAAAACAAGGGCTTGTAAACGATGCTGATATAGCCAACATAAAAGCTGCCGGCTTTACTGATGGCGAAATAGGCGAAATTGTTGGCCACGTAGCCCTAAACGTTTTAACCAATTATTTTAACAATACCGCGAAGACAGATATCGACTTCCCTGTTGTAAACGCCTACAATTCGGTTGAAGCCTTGTAAAAAGAGTCAAGAGTCAAGAATTAAGACAGCCCCAGGTATTTTTCATCTTGAATCTTGTTTCTTGGCTCTTGGCTCTCTTTAACTTATTTTTATCAATCTAAAACAACTCCATTGTGGAAAACAAACGCTATCCCCTGCCCCCGTTTAATACGGAAACCGCCCAGCAAAAAGTTCAGGCTGCCGAAGATGCCTGGAATACCCGCGACCCGGAAAAAGTGAGCCTGGCCTATACCATTGATACCGAGTGGCGTAACCGTACCGATTTTATAAATGGCCGCGAAGAGGTTAAACAGTTTTTAAAACGCAAATGGGAAAAAGAGCTGGATTATAAATTAAAGAAAGAACTTTGGGGTTTCCGCGAAAATCGGATGGCCGTGAGGTTTGAATATGAGTGGCATAACCAAGCCTGCCAATGGTACCGCAGCTACGGTAACGAGCTTTGGGAATTTGACGAAAACGGTTATATGCAAAAACGCTTTGCCAGCATCAATGATTTGCCTATTGCCGAAACTGACAGAAAACTGTTTTAAAACTCAGAGTATGAATTACGCACAAATTGCCTTTACCGATGCTGTAAAGGATTTCCAGGAACGCTACGGCAGCCGTGCAAGTTACGGCCGGCAGGAGCAATTTAAATATACTGATGGCCTTACCGAAAGCGAAGAAGATTTCATAGCCCAGCAGGATAGTTTTTACATGTCAACAATCAGCGAAAGCGGATACCCGTATATACAGTTTCGCGGCGGGCCAAAAGGTTTTTTGAAAGTGCTGAATCATGAAACCCTGGGCTTTATTGATTTTGGAGGGAATAAGCAATATATATCCGCGGGTAATTTGGCTACAAATAACAAAGTATCCTTGTTCCTGTTAGATCAGGCAGCAAAAGCCCGACTTAAAATTTTTGCAGAAGCGAGTATTTTAGATATCGACAATAACGCCGAACTATATGATAAGCTAAACCTGCCGGGCTATAAATTTAAACCTGAGAGAATTATCCTATTAAAAGTAAAAGCTTACGATTGGAACTGTCCGCAACATATTACACCAAGGTATACACACGAGGAAATTCGTGATGAGTTTGCGGTTCAGCACGAGTATATTAATAAACTAAGGGCCGAAAACGCGGCGCTTAAAGCACAATTAGCATCAAAATAAATGGCCGAAAACCAAAATACATTTACCCGGGTTGACCCTTCAACCGGAAACCTGGCCTTTAAACTTTTTTGGTTTGAGGATAACAGCTATTTTGACCACCTGCAGCGCAATAATTATTTTTCTGTTATCTGGATAAAGGAAGGATTGGGTAAGCTGAAATCTGACTTTTCGGAATACGATTTTGAAAAGGATAACCTGCTGGCATTTACACCCTATCAGCCATTCATGCTGTTTACACAACAACCTATCAATGGTATTGCCATTCAGTTTCATCCCGATTTTTTTTGTATTCATAAACATCATAAAGAGGTATCATGCAGCGGCATTTTGTTCGATAACATTTACCACCCGCCATATGTCAAAATTGACGGGGCAAGCGCCGCCACTTTTGACATGGTTGTGAACCAGGTGAAGGCCGAGATGCAAAATAAGGGCATGGCCCAGTTCGAAATCCTGGTATCGTATCTCAAAATATTCCTGATCACCGCGTCCCGGCTGAAATCCGATCAGCAGGCATTGAACAGAGATCGAGACAAGGTAAATAGAGAACCGTTTGTTTTGCAAAGTCTGCAGGATGCTATCGAAGTTCATTATAAAACCAAACATAGTGCAAGTGAATATGCGGATATGCTCAACATTTCGGCAAAGGCGCTGGCCCGTATTACCAAAAATCATTTTAATAAAACCATCAGTAACCTGATAGCCGAGCGCATTATCATTGAAGCCAAGCGCGAATTATATTTGACCAATAAACCCGTAAAAGAAATTGCCTGGGAACTGGGTTATGAGGATGAATACTATTTCAGCCGTTTTTTTAAAACCAATGCCGATGTATCGCCGCAAATGTACCGTGACACGGTTGGCTTTGGCAGGGCAAGCGGTAATCAGTTAACGAATTAAAAACTAAACTATTTATATTTGGTTAGATTAAAAAACATCAACCACCATGCCCGAGCTACCCGACCTGCAGGCTTTCAGCCATAATCTTGATAAAAAATTAAGCGGAAAAACCGTTAAGGAAATTGTTATAGTTAATGCTAAAAAGTTAAACGTAACCCATCAAGAACTAAAGGATACCCTTGAAGGCCAAAAGCTGGATAAGGTGTACCGCGAAGGCAAAGAACTTTATTTTAAATTCAGCAAAGGCGATATCCTGTCCCTTCACCTGATGTTGCATGGCAAGCTGTTTTTGTTTGAAGGAGAAAATGAAAATAAATATCCCATCATCGAGCTGCATTTTACCGATGGTACCGGCCTGGCGCTTACCGATTTCCAGGGTATTGCCAATCCAACCTTAAATCCCGAAGAAAAAGAATCGCCGGATGCTATAGCTATTGATGCCGATTTTTTAAAGACACGCCTGGCCAAAACAAAAACTAATATTAAAACAGTATTGTTAGATCAAAAGATCATTCGCGGTATAGGCAACGCTTACGCAGACGAGATCCTGTGGCATGCGGGCATCTCTCCTTTTTCAATAAGTAGTAAAATTCCGGCAAATAAGTTAACCGGCCTTACAAAATCAATTCAAGATGTTTTAAAGGATGCCGAAAAAGCCATTCTTAAATCAAACCCGGATATCATCAATGGTGAAGTGAGGGATTTTATGCTGATCCATAATTCAAAGAAAACCCACAGCCCCGGGGGCGCAGAAATCAGGATAAAAGAAGGCTCGAGGAAAACCTATTATACAGATGAACAGGAGTTGTTTGAATGAGAAAGTAGACGAGCCGTTCTCAATAGATTTTATTTACTTTCGTAATGTCCCATAGCCGAAACCACGTAGACGGTTACGATATCTTCTTCAACCTTGTAAATGAGCCTATCTTTTTGATTTATCTTCCGTGACCAAAATCCCGAAAGATCGTATTTAAGCGCTTCAGGATTTCCAATGCCGATATATGGGGTTTCTGTGAGTTCAATTAAAATTTTTTCAATTTTTTTGATACTCGCCTTATCGCCTGATTTTAAATGTTTTTTGAGGTGCAATTCAGCTAACTCTTCTATTTTAAGTTTAAACTGCCCCATATATCACCAGGATCAATAGTTTTATAATTTCCTCTTTTTTCGGCGCTTTTAACCATTTCCACAAATTCAGGATCATATGGACTTTTCCTGGTCTCGACAGTTATCTTCAATGCTTTAGCAATAGCTTTTAAAGCCATCAGTTGTTCTTTGTTTTGAGGATGCATTATCAATGTTTCCATATTCAAATTTACTAAATTTAAGCAGATATAAAGCCGCAAAAAATTCTCGTGCAAGGATTTGTCTGCTAAATCTTTCCGTTAAGCAACACATCTTCTTATTTTTTCACCATCTTATAATGCCTTATTCCGGCCTCTTCAAACTCCGGCCCTGTTTGTTCGAAGCCAAATTTCTTGTATAACGATACTGCCTGTACCTGGGCATGCAAGTAAATATATTTGGCATCTTTAGGTAAATCGGCCAATACCGTTTTTACCAGCGCTTGTCCTATGCCAAATCCCCTGAATTTTTGTAATACGGCAAAGCGCTCCAGTTTATAACCTTTATCGGTTTTTCTCCAGCGGCATGCCCCCGCCGCTTCTCCGTCAACAGTAGCCAAAAAATGGGTCGATTCATCTTCAAACTCCCACTCCAGTTCGGGCGGGCAATCCTGTTCAATAACAAACACTTCGCGGCGTACGGCAAATACTTTATCCAGATCGGCTTGCTCAGTAACTTTTTTTACTTCTGTTTTTGAGGGCATTGGTGTAATGTGGCTTTGTTTTAAGGTGCTCCAATTTACTGTTATGATTTGCCGCAGCAGCGTCAATTGAATGCGTACAGGTGATATCGTCTTCCTGTTCGGCAAGTTCAGATAATTGTACATAAAACTTGTGCAATTGATCAAGCTCCTGTTCGTTCATGTCTTCAATATCAACCATCCGGTTACTTGCACCCTGGTGCGAGGCCAGCAACTCATTCAGCTTTAAATGTATGGCTTTTGAATCTTTATTTTGCGATTTCTGGATCAAAAAAACCATTAAAAAGGTGATTACCGTAGTACCGGTATTTATGATTAGCTGCCAGGTGTCCGAATAATTAAATACAGGGCCAGTTATGCCCCACACTATAATTACGGTTATGGCAGTTATAAAAGCTGCAGAGCTGCCGGTAGCTGTTGTTGCCCAATTGGCAAACCTTTCAAATAAATTCTTCTTCTTTTTTGCGATCTGGGCCATTTTTTAGATTTTTAAATTTAGAAGGGCCACTTCGTTAAACAACAAAGCGCCGGTACAACAAATGTACAGGCGCTTTTGTTAGTTTTTAATGAATATTATAATTTGCTGGTCGCGTCGATACAGTTAAGGTCTTCGAAAGCGGCGGCAAGTCTTTTAACAAAGTTTTCTTCGCCTTTACGTAACCAAACACGCGGATCGTAATATTTTTTGTTTGGCGAGTCTTCGCCATCCGGGCTGCCAATTTGTGATTGCAAATAACCCTCTTTTGATTTGTAGTAATCTTTAATGCCCTCCCAGTATGCCCATTGCATATCGGTATCAATGTTCATTTTAACAGCACCATATGAAATAGCCTCGCGGATTTCTTCCTGGCTTGAACCAGAACCACCGTGGAATACAAAGTTGATAGGTTTTTCTTCGGCTAAGTTGAATTTTTGCTTTACATACTCTTGTGAGTTGTGCAAAATAACAGGCTGTAATTTAACATTGCCTGGTTTGTACACGCCATGTACATTACCAAAAGCAGCTGCCACGGTAAAACGTGGGCTCACTTTTAATAAATGCTCATAGGAGTAAGAAACTTCTTCTGGCTGGGTATATAAACGCGAGCTGTCGACATCAGAGTTGTCAACGCCATCTTCTTCGCCACCTGTAACACCTAATTCAATTTCAAGCGTCATGCCCATTTTGGCCATACGCTCCAGGTATTTAGCAGATATTTCTATATTTTCTTCGATAGGCTCTTCAGACAGATCAAGCATATGCGATGAGAAAAGCGGTTTACCGGTTTCGGCAAAAAACTTTTCGCCATGTTCCAACAGGCCGTCAATCCATGGCAATAATTTTTTAGCAGCATGGTCGGTATGCAAAATAACGGCAACACCATAATGCTCGGCTAATAAGTGAACATGCTTTGCAGCAGATACACCGCCTAAAATACAGGCCTGTAGTTTTGAATTATCTAATGATTTGCCGGCGTAAAACTGTGCACCGCCATTTGATAGCTGGATAATAACCGGGGAATTTACCAGCTTAGCTGTTTCCATAACTGCGTTAATGGTATTGGTACCTATAACGTTTACTGCCGGTAAAGCAAACTGATGCTTTTTAGCCGCTTCAAATAGTTCCTGCACCTGATCGCCGTGCAGAACACCTTTATAATTTTTTAAATCCATGAGCTTTTATTTGGGCCTCGAAGTTATCATTTAGATGCGAGATTTGAGATATAAGATATGAGATTTTTGAATATTTATTTGTTTTCTAAGTGCTTAACGTCGATTCCAACCCCAATTTTCGATAGCTATTATATTCGATTAAGAAGTAAATATAGATTATTGCAATCTTAGATGCAGATAGCTTTAGGCGTTTAATAAAACATATTGAAGTAATTCTGTCTCAAATCTCACATCTAATATCTCAAATCTAATTTTTTTCGTTTCTTTGTAGTCAATTGAAAGAGTTAGACATAGATATGGCGTGGTTTAAACGAGAGTTGAAAGGGATAATTACGACTACTGAGGAAAAGAAGGAAACCCCTGATGGTATCTGGA
>Ga0307515_10001342_pt1 | contig 55698 bp, 56 predicted proteins | sample 17_EM_MG_FD_194513 | JGI IMG/M metagenome (GOLD analysis project Ga0307515, IMG submission 194513) | Populus trichocarpa ectomycorrhiza microbial communities from riparian zone in the Pacific Northwest, United States - 17_EM | ecosystem: Host-associated > Plants > Roots > Unclassified | place...
GCTTGCGCACCTCTTCCAGCGTGAACAGGCCCTTTTCCTTGATGGCCTTGCAGATGGCGCCCTTGTTGACGCCGTTGCAACCGCAGACCTCGTCGCTGTCGGCCATGGCAGCGGCCTTGTTGTGGCCTTCGTGGCCCACGTCGCCGATGTTGGATTCGCCGAACATCAGCTTGTCACGGATGTCGCCGATTGACCGGCCTTCGCGAAGGAGTTTGAAATACCAACTGCCGTCGACGGTGTCGCCGTACATGCAGGCACCGATCAGCTTGTCGTCCTTGATCACGAGCTTCTTGTAGACGCCGCCGTAGGGGTCGCTCATGACGATTTCTTCGCAGCCTTCGCCGCCCATGAAATCACCGGCGGAGAACAGGTCGATGCCAGTGACCTTGAGCTTGGTCGAGGTCTGCGAACCCTGGTAGCGGCCGATGCCGAACTCGGCCAGGTGCGTGGCGCACACCTTGCCTTGCTCGAACAGAGGGGCCACCAGGCCGTAGGCGATGCCACGGTGCGCTGCGCACTCACCCACCGAGTAGATGCGCGGGTCGGTGATGGTCTGCATCGTGTCGTTGACGACGATGCCGCCTCTTCCGTCATTGAAGCAGTGAAGACCGATCTTCAGGGCCAACTCGGTGTTGGGGCGGATGCCTGCGGCCATCACGACCAGGTCGGCCGGGACTTCGGTGCCGTCTTTGAATTGAACGGCCATCACGCGGCCGCTCTTGCCGCCTTCTTTGTCGCCGATCAGCTGCTGCGTCTGCGCGCCGATCATGAACTTGAGGCCACGCGATTCGAGCGACTTCTGCAGCAGCTTGCCGGCGGTGTCGTCGAGCTGGCGCTCCATCAGCCACGGCATGATGTGCACCACGGTCACCTGCATGCCACGCAGCATCAGGCCATTGGCGGCTTCCAGGCCGAGCAGGCCGCCGCCGATGACGACCGCATGCTTGTACTTGGACGCAGCGTCGATCATCGTGTTGGTGTCGGCGATGTCGCGGTAGGCGATCACGCCTTCGAGGTCTTTGCCGGGCACCGGAAGGATGAACGGGTTGGAGCCGGTGGCAATCAGCAACCGGTCGTACGACTCTTCGGTGCCGTCGCTCGCCTTGACGATGCGCTTGTTGCGGTCGACGTCGACGACCTTCTTGCCCAGGTGCAGCTTGACGCTGTTTTCTTCGTACCAGCTCAAGGGGTTGAGCACGATCTCGTCGAGCGTTTGCTCTCCCGCCAGCACGGGTGACAGCAGAATGCGGTTGTAGTTGGGGTGCGGCTCGGCACCGAACACAGTGATGTCGTACAGATCGGGCGAAATCTTCAGCAGCTCTTCCAGGGTGCGAACCCCGGCCATGCCGTTACCGACCATCACCAGCTTCATCTTCTTCATTCGGCGATTCCCTCAAGTCACTGACCTCAGTGCCCTCAAAGGTAGCAAGGTAGGTGCCAATGAGTTGCGCATGATTGGCTGCAAGTTGGTGCTTTTTGCACTATCGGCGGGCAAGCGTTTTGCTTTGATTCCTTTGAATTCACTTGTTGCCCCGTATGGGTGCGACCTTGACCCAATATGAGCTTTGACATTGATCTGGGTCACGCAAGTGATCGCGGCCCCCGGCCGGAAAACGAAGACTTCGCTGCGGCCATGCGGCCTGCGGCGCATGAAGAATCGCTGGGCTTCATTGCGGCCATTGCCGACGGTGTGTCGAAGGGGGGCGAGGGCCGCATGGCGGCGCAGACCAGCGTGGTGTCGCTGTTGCAAGACTACTTCGGCGCCCCGCCAACCTGGGACACCAGTGTGGTGCTGGATCGCATCATCGGCGCCCAGAACAGCTGGTTGGCGGCACACAATCGGCGCCATCTCGGTGCCGCGATGAGCACCTTGACTGCTCTGGCCCTGCGTGGCCAGACCTGGACAGTCGCGCATGTGGGGGACACGCGTGCCTATCTGGTGCGTGGAAACGAATGCCGGCGGCTGACGCAGGACCACTGCATCGACCACCCCGACCTGCGCAGCCAGCTCACCCGGGCGATGGGGCAAGACGACGCTGTTCGCGTCGACTACCTGCAAGGCGAGTTGCACTTGGGTGACACCTTTTTGCTCGTGTCCGACGGTGTCCACACCCGGCTCGCGCAGCAACGCATGCTGGCCTTGTTGCGCAACGGTTCCGCGCAGGAGGCCAGTGCTGCGATCGTGCAGGCGGCTCTGTCGGAAGGTTCGCAAGACAACGCCACGGCGCTCGTGGTCCGTGTGTTGGGCCTGGCGCGATCACGCCTGGAAGATGCCTTGGTCCGCAGCCGCGTGCTGCCCCTGCCACCCCGCCTGAAGTTGGGTGACAAGATCGACGGCCATGTGGTCACCGCGCTGGTGGCCGATACCGACGTGCACCTGCTCTACCAGGTGCGTCATGTGAAATCAGGGGCGTTGCGTGTCTTGAAGGCGCTGCACCCGGCTCGCGCCAGCGATCCGCAGGAGCTGGCCATGTTGGCACATGAAGCCTGGCTGGGCTCGCGCGTCAGCGAGCGGTCTGACACAGGATTCGTGCATCTTCATGAGCAGCAGGACGCAAGCGCGTTCTACCTGCTGTTCGACTGGCACGCGGGCCAGACGCTGGACCGGTTGGCCGCCCGACGCAGCCCCTCTGTCCGAGACGTGGTGAGCTGGAGCTTGGCGGCGTCAGAAGCCATCGGCAAATTGCATCGGCTGGGGGTGGTTCACCGCGACATCAAGCCCAGCAACCTGCACCTGGGCGATGACGGCCAGCTGCGCGTGCTGGATCTCGGTGTGGCGGTCTCAGGCAACGAGCCGGCGGAGCAGCGCAGCCTGCACGCGGGCACGCCCAGCTACATGAACCCGGAGCTCTGGGACGATGAGCCCGTGGACGCGCAGAGCGACCTGTTCTCCTTGGGCGTCACGATGTACCAATTGCTCACCGGGCACCTGCCATTCGGTGACATCGAGCCCTATCAAACGGCGCGCTATCGCCGCGAACCCAAGCCGCCTTCGAGGGTGCGGCCCGACGTGCCGATCTGGCTCGATCACATCGTGTTGAAAGCGATTGCCTACGACAAGAAGCAACGCTTCGAGACCGCCGAAGAGCTTCAGCTTGCCATCGAGCGTGGCGCATCACGGCCCCTCTCGGCCCAACCTGCGACTCCACTGCTGGCGCGCGACCCGACTTTGCTGTGGAAGGTCGGGCTTGCCTTGTCGGTGCTCTTCAACCTGCTGTTGACGTACTGGCTCTTGTTCTTGCCGCGCTAGCTATGCCAGCACCCGGGCCCGCCCACCCTTTTCGGCCCACGTGCGAGTCCATCGCAGCTGCATCTTGCGCATCATCAAGAGCACGATCAGCGCGAGCACGGCGAACAGCACAAAACCCCAGAGGTAGCTGCCGCTGTATTGTTTGGACAAACCCATCGCATTGGGCACCAGCCCGCCGCCGAGCGCGCCGACCTCGCCGATCATCGAGCCAGCCACTGCGGTGCTGAGTGGCCAGCGCAGCGGCACCAGCTGGAACAGTGCACCGTTGCCGGCACCCAGCGCGGCAAAGCACACCATGAAAAGCAGCGTCGAAGCAGCCAGCGAGGTGTCGGCCAGCCCGCAGGCGAGCAGCGAGACCATCACCGTCAGCAGCACAGTGGTCAGCGTGTTGATGCCGCCCCAGCGGTCGGAGATCCAGCCGCCGAACACGCGCACCGTGGCGCCCATGAAGGCGGCCAGCATGGTGAGCTGACCCGCCTGCACCTTGCTCACGTGGAACTGGTCGAAATAGTAGGTGGGCAAGAAGGTGGCCAGGCCGATGAAGCCGCCGAAAGTAATGCCGTAGATCAGGCTGAAAGCCCAGCCGTCTTTCTCGAACAGGCAGGCCACGTGTTCGCGGAAGCTGGCGTGGGCATCGAGGTCCGGTGGTTCCTGGGCAAGGAAGATCATCACCAGCATCGGGATGGCAATCGCGGCGGCGGCGAAGCCGTACACCGCCTGCCAGCCAAAGGCCTGCGCCAATGGCGGTGCGATCAGCACCGACAGGGCCGTGCCGACGTTGCCCGCGCCCACCAGGCCCATGGCCAGCCCCTTGTGGCGCGGCGGAAATGAGCCCGAACCCAGCGACAGCGCCACCCCGAAGCTGGCTCCGGCGATGCCGAGCAGCACGCCCATGGCCAGCAGATCGTTGAAGCTCTTCACGAAGAAGAAGCCGAACATCATGGCCACGGCGATGAGGCTCATCTCGACCAACGTGGCGTTTTTGCGCCCGATGTACTGCGCCAGCACACCCAAGGGGAAGCGCATTAGCGCGCCCGCGATGATGGGCACCGACAGCATCAGGCCCTTTTGCGCCGGAGAGAGCTGGAAGGTCTCGCTGATGAAGGGCGCCATCGCGCCGTTCAGAACCCAGATGCAGCAGGAAAAGCAGAAGTACAGGAAAGCAGCGAACAAGGTGGGGGCATGCCCCGTTTTCAGGAAGCTCTTGAAACCAGACACGTGGGGATCCTCGGGTGGCGCCGCCCCATTTGCGGGCGAACTTCAGCGTTTGCTGGGGGTGGCAAGCGAATCTCGTGCCAGATCGGTGCAGATAAGTGCTGCAATGCTTGGTGAAGCCGCCCAAATCGCTGTCATTCAGCACGAATGCGCCCGCGTTTTGTGCGAAATCTTCACGCCCCGCACATCGGGTGGGCGATCGGGCGAACAAAACGCTGCCGCTATGATCAACCTAGGGGTTTGCAGGCGGCCTGTCGGATGCATTAATGGCATCGGCACGGGGGCTCCCACCGTCAATCGGCAGCCTGTGGTCACACACGAGACATAGGAATGACGGAATCCATCCAACAGGCTCTGTCCGCGCGCGCTGATCAGTCGCAAGCGTTGCTGCACGCGTTCGGCTTGGCGCCTGAAGCGCTTGGCGTGGTTGCGCTGACCTTGCTGGACCGGGTGGAAGCCATGCTGGCGATCAAGGAGGTCGCCACCGGCCGTTACGTCTACGCCAACCCGCGCATGGCCTCTCTGCTCGGGCGGCCTGTCGAAGGCCTCACAGACGAAGACTGGCTCGAGCCCGAAGCATGCGCCGCCTTGCGCGCGGCCGACCACTCGGCGATGGTGCAGACGGTGCCGCAGGTGAGCGAGCACCGCATCGACCAAGCCGGCGTGCGGCGAGAGTTCACCGTCACACGTTTGCCGCTGGCTGCTGCCGATGGCGGCGCTGCGCGCTATCTGTGCTGCGTGTGGATCGACGTCACGGCCCAGCGTCACGGCGAAGCTCAATTGCAATTGGCCCTGCGCCAGCTGGAAGAGCAACAAGTGGCCAACGAGGCCCTGCGCCGCGACATGCAGGATCAGGGCCTGCGCGACAGCGTGACCGGCCTGTATCAACGCGGCCACTTCGATGACCAGCTGCGGCGCGAAGTCGACTTGTCCTCGCGAGAGCACCGCGAGTTCGCCCTCGTCTCGGTGGCATTGGACCCGATCAGCGAAACCGCTCGCGCTGCCGGGCCTGCTGCGCGAACCCGTGTGCTCGAGGCGCTCGGCCGCCTCTTGCGCAGCGGCACGCGTGCGATGGACGCCTCATGCCGCCTCGATGAAGATCATTTCGCCGTGCTGCTTTCGGGCGTGGGTCTGGCCACGGCCCATGCCCGCATGGAAGGCCTGCGCCGTCAATGCGCAACGCAGATCGTGATGCTGAATGGCCAGGATCTGGGATTCACGGTGTCGATGGGCGTGGCAAGCTTTCCCCACACGGCCCACACGCAAGAAGAATTGCTGCACGCGGCCGACACGGCTTTGTCGCAGGCACAGAAGCGCGGCGGCAACCACGTCACCTTGGCCAGCATTCGCTTCGAAGCGAGCTGACCGACGGCGGCTGCTAGAGCAGCTTGACAACGGCCTTCCATTCTGCTGCCGTTACAGGCGTGATCGACAGCCGGTTGCCTGCTTTCAGCACCACCATGCTTGCCAACGCAGGCGTTTCGCGCATCTCGGCCAGCGACAGCAATCGCGTCTTGCGATCCAGCTTTACGTCGACCAGGCTCCAGCGCGGGTTGTCGCGCGCTGACTTGGCGTCGAAGTAATGGCTCTTCGCATCGAACTGCGTGTCGTCGGGGTAGGGCGTGCTGGCGACGGTGGCCAGGCCCGCGACACCCGGTTCGGGGCACGACGAGTGATAGAACAGCACACCATCACCCACGCGCATCTGGTCGCGCATGTAGTTGCGCGCCTGGTAGTTGCGAACGCCGAACCAGGGAACGGTCTTCTTTGGCGCAGCGGAGAGATCGTCGATCGAGCACTCGGTGGGCTCGCTCTTCATCAACCAGAACTGTTGTGGCATGGACGACAGATATGAAGATAAGGTGTCCGTTACGAACCATGAGCCGCATTCCTGAACCCAGGCAGTTCAGGTGGGCGAGGTCAGCGGGGCTTCGGGTTCATCTGACGCGAGACGATCACACCTGCCGAGCGATGTTCCAAGCCCTTGCTCTTGCGAGCATCGGTTCAAGGAAATATAAGACTCACGCGAACGCAACGGACGAATTCATTCTACGGCGCGTCTCTCGCCGAAGCCATGCATTAAAGCAATTGCCCATCGGCGCCGAGGGCTTGATCGAGGCGTTGGATCAGCGCGTCGATGTCGACTTCGCTGCTGCCCGTGGACGCTGGCTTCGCGGCAGGCCGCTCGGCCAGCGCATAGGCCAGATTCAGCGCGGCCAGCACAGCAATCCGCTCGCGGGCCTTGACGCGGCCGCCATCGCGGATGGCGATCATCTCGCGGTCGACGCTGCTCACTGCTTCGAGCAGAGACGTCTCGCCGCCTTCCGGGCAGCCGAGGATGTAGCTCTGCCCCATGATCGTGACTTCCATCTGCTTCATTGTCATGGCGTGTCCCCTTCGCTGCGGCTGCCCACGGGTGAATCGACAGGCAGGCGTTCGAGCAGCGCGTCGATGCGGCTGCGCGCGGCATTGAGACGCGAACGCAGGTTGTCACGCTCGTGCGTCAAGGTGGCCAACTGCTGTTCCAGCAATTCGTTGGTGCGCTTGAGCTCTTCATGCCGCAGCAGCAAGCGCTCTACGCGATCCGCGAGTTCTTGGGTCTTCGACATGGCGCCCTGGGGGGTTGCGAATGATTCATTGTAGAGGGGCGTGTGTGGCCTGCTTACAATCCAGGCCGTTGGTGCCCGTGCCGGTTTTCACGCCGGCACAGTTAAACGGGAAGCAGAGGTCGTTCAGCCACCACGGTTGAAAACCCACCTGCGCTGCCCCCGCAACGGTAAGCAGACGAGAGCCTCATGCTCTCGCTCATGTGCATACACCACTGGAGTCTCGCGGCTCTGGGAAGGTTCACCTGGGTTGTCTGCCAGCCCGGATACCGGCCAACAGGGGGTGTGCGGCGTGCCGCATGCCATGAGGTGTGTGCTGGCGGGGAAGCCGGCGTGCGCGAATTCGTTGGTGAATTTCAAATGTTTTCTCTTGCTTCGGGCCCGTTGCGGCTTCGCCTTGCTCTGCGTTCCGCAGGGCATGCATCGTTTCCCCTGTTTGCGCTGTCGGCGCTGTCTGCTGCGATGTCGGCTCATGCGCAAACGCAAGACGCGACGGGCACGTTGCCGCCCGTTGTGGTCACGGCCACACGTTTTAGCGAGGACGCCAAGACCTTGCCATTCGGTGTGAGCGTGATCACCGCACAAGACATCAAGGACGTTGGAGCCGTCACGGTCAACGAGGCGGTGATGAAGGTGCTCGGTGTGCCGGGCCGGCTCGATTTCTACGGCGGTGGCGACTACTCGCTCGACCTGCGAGGCTTCGGCGGCACGGCCGACACCAACCAAGCCGTGATTGTCGATGGTGTTCGCATCAACGAAGGTGACCTGGGCGGCACCCGGCTGGCCGGCATCCCGATCGACTCGATCGAGCGCATCGAAGTCGTGCGCGGCAGCGCCGCTGTGTTGTATGGCGCTGGTGCGACTGCGGGTGCGATCGTCATCACGACCAAGGCGGCGAGCGGGCGCGCACGCGTCAGCAGCGGGCAAGGCTACGTGGGCATGGGCAGCAACAGCCTGCTCGACACGCGTGCAAGCGCCAGCCTGGTTGGCGAGAACCTCTCGCTCGACGTGTCCGGCAACTTGCGCACGAGCGACGGCCACCGCGACAACTTCGCGTCCCACGTCGAAGGGCTGTCGGCCACCGGCCAATGGCGCAACGACTGGTTGCGCGCCGGCGTGCGCAGTTCGTTGGACACGCTGCACACGGGGCTGCCGGGTTCGCTGACGGCCGCGCAGTATGCCGACAACCCACGACAAACCAACAGACCCAACGACCAGGCCGACATCGACAACCACAACGTGGGCGCGTTCGCCAGTGCGACGCTCGGTGCATGGCAGATCGCAGCCGACGCCAACGTCCGCAACAAGACGCTGCTGAGTGTCAACTCGGGGTTCCCGTATGCCTATGACATCGAAGCACGCGCCCAGACCGTGCGAGCGCGTCACAGTGCGTCGATCGGTTCGCTGGCCAACACCATTATGGGCGGCTACGACCACGAAAAGTGGACGCGCGGCGAGCGCGGCGCGTTCGGATCCACCGGCACCAGGGAAACGAAGGCGTTCTATCTCAACGACGACCTCGCACTGTTGAACGGAACGCGTTTGAGCGCAGGTGTTCGCCATGGTCAGCTCACCATCGAGACAACAGCCGCACCTGGAGTCAGCGTCGATGAACGTTTCAACGCCTGGAGCTTCGGGGCTGTGCAACCGGTCGGTGGCAGTGCGGAGGTCTTCGCCAACTTCGGCCGCAGCTTCCGTTTTGCCAATGTCGATGAAATCGGCTTCGTGTCGCCCGGTGTCACCCTCAAGCCGCAGACCTCGCGCGACATCGACCTCGGTGGTCGGGTCGACTTGCCTCGCGGCCGCGCCGAGCTGCGCCTGTACCGCAATGCGCTGCACGACGAGATCGCCCGCAACCCGACCGTCCCCAACCCGTTTGGCGGATTGGGCGCCAACGCCAACTTGGCTCCGACGGTGCACCAGGGCGTCGAGCTGGAACTGACGCACGCAGTCACCGCTGCCGTGAAGCTTCGCGTGAACGCAGCTCTGCGCCAGGCCAAGTTCACCGAGGGTGCCGACGACGGCAAGGACATCGCGTTGACCCCGCACCGAACGGCTTCGATCGGCGCCGACTGGAAGCCGATGGACGGCCATCAGTTGAATGCGCTGCTCAACATGGTGTCGTCGCAATCGCCCGACTTCCAGAATCAGTGCAGCATGCCGGCTTACACGACAGCGGACTTGCGCTATGCCTATCAGACCGGCGGCGTACAGCTGGCACTCGGCGTAACCAACGTGACGGACAAGAAGTACTACACCCAGGCGTTCAGTTGCGTGAACGGCGTGACCAACTCGATCTACCCGGAAGCCGGACGCGGCTTCGTCGCGTCGGTCCGCGTCGCGTTCTGATCGTGATCACCGGCGCAGAGCTCATCCTCGGTGGCCAGCGCAGCGGCAAGTCGCGCTGCGCTGAGCGGCGTGCCGCCACCTGGCTGTCGAAGCCGGGCCGGCGGGCGGTGATGCTTGCCACGGCGCTGCCGCACGACGACGAAATGCGCCAGCGCATCGAGCGTCATCGTGCAGATCGCTCGGCGCGCCTGCCGGGCATGGCCACGCAGGAGGTGCCGCGCGACCTGGCCGCGGCGCTGCGCAGGCACAGCAGCCCGCTGTGCCTGGTCGTCATCGACTGTTTGACCTTGTGGCTCACCAACCTGCTGATGCCGATGGACGGCGAAGCGCTGGACGACTCCTTGTGGCAAGCCTGTTGCACCGACTTCTGTGCGGCGCTGCAGACTGCTTCCGGTCCGGTGGTGCTGGTGTCCAACGAAGTCGGTCTGGGCGTGTCGCCGCTGTCGCGAGAGGCGCGGCGCTTCGTCGACGAGCTGGGGCGTTTGCACCAGGAGGTCGCTGCGCGTTGTACTCAAGTGACCTTGATGGTGGCTGGGCTCGAGATGCCGGTGAAGCGAGGCATGCCATGACCTGCCGTCGCCTGATCTGGCTTGCGCTGCTGTGCCTGCCGCTGCATGCGCTGGCCGAGATCCGCCTGCGCGACGATCGCGGTGCCACGCTGGTGCTCGCGCAAAGCCCGCAGCGCATCGTGACGCTGCTGCCTTCGCTGACGGAGAGTGTCTGTGCACTGGGCGGTTGCGACCGGCTGGTAGGCACCGACCGGTTCTCCAACTCGCCGGCACGTGTGCTTTCGTTGCCCAAGCTCGGCGGTCTCGAAGACGCGCAGGTCGAGCGCATCGTGTCGCTGAAGCCGGACGTGGTGCTGGCCGGGCCGTCCGCACGCGTGATCGATCGGCTCGAATCACTGGGCCTGAAGGTGCTCGTGCTCGAGTCCAAGACCCATGCCGACGTGAAGCGCACCTTGCATGCGCTGGGCCAGTTGCTCGACTCACCCGCGGCGGCTGACGTAGCCTGGGCTCGCATCGAAAGCGCGATGGTGGACGCTACCCGCCGGGTGCCTGCGTCGCTGCGTGGGCACCGTGTCTACTTCGAAGTCGATGCGACACCGTACGCGGCAGGCGCCGGCTCCTTCATCGGCGAAACACTGGCGCGCCTGGGCATGGGCAACATCATCGCGCCCGAGCTCGGTCCGTTTCCACGGCTCAACCCCGAGTTCGTGGTGAAGGCGCGACCCGACATCATCATTGCTGCGCAAAGCAACCTCGCCGAGATGCCCAAGCGCCCCGGCTGGAACGCACTCTCCGCGTTGCAGCAGCACCGCAGCTGCGGCTTCGACGTCGAGCACTACGAACTGCTGATCCGTCCCGGCCCGCGCATGGGCGAGGCGGCGCTGTTGCTGGCCGATTGCCTGGCCAAGCTGCCGGAGCTGCGCTGATGTCGGACACCGAACATCGAGCCCGCCGGCACCTGGCCATCGGCCTGGGCGTTCTGACGCTGCTGCTCGCGCTCGCGGGCTTGGCGGCAGGCAGCGAAGGCTGGTCCGTCTCGCAGACGCTGGCGCTGCTCAACGGCCCCGACGGCTCGCTGGTCGTGGGCCAGATCCGCGCGCCGCGCACGCTCGGTGCCTGGCTCACAGGTGCCTTGCTCGGCCTCGCGGGCGCCGTGGCGCAGGGCCTCTTTCGCAACCCCTTGGCCGACCCTTACTTGTTGGGTTCTGCATCGGGCGCGGTGTTGGGTGTCGTTCTGGTGTTGGCCGCGGCGATGCTGGCGGGCCACGGCATCAGCCTCGCGACGGCCGACACGATCGCCCGCATCGGCCTCGTCGGCGCGGCCTTCGCCGGTGCCTTGCTGGGGGTGATGCTGACGCTCGGCCTGGCGCGCGGTGCGCATGAAACGACACGCCTGCTGTTGGCGGGTGTGGTCGTCGGCGTGCTGCTCGGTGCCGTGAGCGACCTGGTGACCAATGTTGCTCCCGATGCACTCCGCGGCAAGCAGGCTTTCTTGCTCGGCTCCACCGGTTTCCTGGGCTGGGGCAGTTGCGGCTTGATGGCCGTGGGCGTGGCGATTGCGCTGCCCCTCGCATGGCGGCTGTCGCGCATGCTGGATGCGCTGACGCTGGGCGAGGAAAGCGCGATGAGCCTCGGCCTCGCCTTGCCGCGCTTGCGCATGGCGATGGTGGGTGCGCTCGCGCTGGCCACCGGCATGGCGGTGTCGCAAGCGGGCTTGATCGCTTTTGTTGGCCTCGTGTCGCCGCACCTGGTGCGGCGCTTTGCACCGGCGGCGCACGGCTTCACGCTGGTGGCCAGTGCGGCAACGGGGGGCGTCTTGCTGCTTGCGGCCGACGTGCTGGCGCGCAGCCTGATGGCACCGCAAGAGTTGCCGGTCGGCGTGCTCACGGCCGTGCTGGGTGGTGGCTACCTGCTGTGGCTCTTGCACCGGCGCAAGATTGCATGAGCGCGGCGTTGCAAGCACAGAACGTCTCGGTGTCGCTGGGCGGCAACCGGGTGCTGAACGACGTGTCGCTGGCGCTACAGCCCGGGTGGACCGTGATCGTCGGCCCCAACGGTGCCGGCAAATCGACGCTGCTGCGCAGCCTAGCCGGATTGCAGCCGCTCGATGCCGGGCGCGTGTTGCTGCAGGGCAAGCCGCTCGCCGACTGGTCCGTGCGCGAACGCGCGCAGCAGATCGCCTGGCTGGCACAACAGGGCAGCGCGACGGGTGAGCTCACCGTGCGCCAGATCGTGCAGCTGGGTCGTCTGCCCAAGCTTGGCCTGTTCGCAGAGCCCGATGCGCGAGACGAGGCCCTCGTACAGCTGGCCATGGTCGCGGCCGAGTGCGATGCCTGGCCGCACCGCCGGCTGCACGAACTTTCGGGCGGAGAACGCCAGCGCGTGCTGCTGGCGCGCGCGCTGGCAGTTGATGCGCCGCTGCTGCTGCTCGACGAACCCACGACCCACCTCGACCCACCGCATCAGGTGGCGCTGGTGCGCTTGTTCAAGCGGCTGGCGCGAGAGCGCACCGTGGTCAGCGTGTTGCACGACGTGCCGCTGGCCCTGCCGGCCGATCGGCTGGTGGTCATGCAAGCCGGCCGCATCGTCGCCGAAGGCGCAGTGGACGATGCGGCAGTGCACGCATCGTTGACAGCAGTGTTCGACCACGCCATCCGGATCGAGCGCTTCGGCGACCGCTTCATGGCACTTCCCAACCTGGACTAAGGATGAAACAGCCCCAAGCCCGCTCCGCTCACGGCCCCCTAGGGGCGCGTCAGTACCTTCGGGCGGCCGGGCGGTACTGACATGGAAATCGAAACACCCCCCACCGCACGACGCAGCGAAAAGCCGGAGGGCGAGCGCCGCGGCCTCGTGCTCATCCACACCGGCGATGGCAAGGGCAAGAGCACGGCGGCCTTCGGGCTGGCGCTGCGCGCCCATGGCCGCGGCAAGGCCGTCAAGATCTACCAGTTCATGAAGGTGCCATCGGCACGCTTCGGCGAGCACCGCGTGTTCGCCGAGCTGGGCGTTCCCATCGAAGGCCTGGGCGACGGCTTCAGCTGGAAGAGCCGCGACCTGGAGCACTCGGCGCAATGCGCGCGTGATGGCTGGGTGCGCGCCGAGGCCACAATCCGCGCAGGGGAGCATTTTCTTGTCGTGCTGGACGAAGTGACCTATCCACTGCGCTACGGCTGGCTGCCGCTCGAGCCGGTGCTCGCCTGTTTGCGCGAGCGCCCGCCGCATGTGCACGTGGTGCTCACGGGCCGCAATGCGCCGCAGGAGTTGATTGACGTGGCTGACACCGTGACCGAGATGACGCTCGTGAAACACCACTACCAGGCAGGCGTGCCGGCGCAGCGCGGCATCGAGGACTGACCCCACTCCGATGCATGTCACCGCCCCATCACATGCGCTCGTGTTGGCCCTGGCGTTGCTGCTGGCCTGGGCGCTCGATGCCTTGTTCGGCGAACCGCGCAATGCACTGCACCCGGTGGCATGGCTGGGCAAACTGCTGTGGCCGCTGGGTTGCCGCCTGAGGGTGTTGCCGCCGAACGAGGCGTTCTGGGGTGGGGCGCTTTCGTGGCTACTGCTCGCGGGCAGCCTGGGTGCCTTGTCGTGGTGGTTGCAGGTGCGCCTGCTGATGCTGTCGCCGTGGTGGGCCGTGCCGGTGCTGGCCATGTTGCTCAAGCCGATGATGGCTTGGCGCATGCTGCGCGATGAAGTGCTGGCCGTCGAAGACGCGCTTGCCATTGACACCGAGACCGGGCGCGAGCGCTTGTCGCACCTGGTGAGCCGCGACCTGAGCGAGCTCGATGAAGAAGAACTGCGCGAGACCGCCATCGAGACGCTGGCCGAGAACCTGAATGACTCGGTGATCGCGCCGCTTTTCTGGTTTGCGGTGCTCGGCTTACCCGGCGCCGTGGTTTACCGCTTCGCCAACACGGCCGATGCGATGTGGGGTTACCGCGGTGTGTGGGAATGGGCCGGCAAATGGGCCGCGCACGCAGACGACGTGCTCTCGTGGATACCGGCGCGCATCACCGCGCTGAGCCTGTACCCGGCCTGGCGAAGCAATGCGTGGCGCTCGTTACGGCGGCAGGCAGGGCGTACCCCATCCCCGAATAGTGGATGGGCCATGGGCGCGATGGCATTGCGCCTCGGCGTGCGCCTGGCCAAACCGGGCGTCTATGTGCTCAACGAAACGGGGGCGGCGCCTTCTTCGCGCAACATGGCGCAGGCCGTGGGTCATGCCACGGTGGCCGCTTGGGCCGTCATGGCGCTGGTCGTCCTGTCGTGGCTGGTCAGAGCGTTGTGAGCAGCACCCTGCATGGTGGGCCCGACGCTGCCGGCGTGCCGCGTTGGGATTTCTCGACCAATGCCAACGCCTGCGGACCGGCGCTCGGCGTGCTGCGGGCGGTGCAGCAGGCCGATGTCACACGCTATTCGGACCCGAACTACGCAGTCGCTCGAGAGCAACTCGGGGCCTTCCACACCGTGTCTGCCGATCGCATCGTCATGGCAGCCAGCGCCAGCGAGTTCATCTTCCGAATGACTGCCGCCGTGGCTCGGCTCTCGCCTGGAGCCAGCGTGCATGCGCCGCAGCCCGGCTATGCCGACTATGGCCGCGCGGCGCAGGCCTTCGGTCTGCGCCAGGTGAACATGGCCGGTGATGCACTGCTGTCGTGGCACACCGAACCTGGCAGCCCCGATGGCGCATCGCACCGCCTGCCGACCACTCGCGAAGGCGCAGTGCAGGTGGTCGATGGCGCATACGCTCCGTTGCGCCTCGATGGCGAACGCGTCGATCGGCCATCGCATGCCTGGCTCCTGATGTCGCCCAACAAGGCGCTCGGCCTCACCGGTGTGCGCGGCGCCTATGCCATCGCGCCGCCGCATGCCGAAGCGCTGTGTGCCACGCTGGATGCGCTGGCGCCTTCATGGCCGGTGGGCGCCCAGGGTGTCGCGATGCTGTCGAGCTGGGTCACACACGAGACCCAGGCATGGCTGACCGGCTGCCTGCCCGTGTTGCGCGAATGGAAGCGCCAGCAACTCGCCTTGTGCGCCGACCTGGGCTGGGTGTGCCTCGACAGCGTCACGCCGTTTTACTTGGTGCAGTGGCCCGATGTGAAGTTGCTGCCTCGGCTGCGTGCACTCGGTATCAAGTTGCGCGACACCTCGACCATGGGCCTGCCCGGCCATGCGCGCCTCAGCGTGCAGCCGCCGCTCGCGCAGCAGGCCTTGCGCGATGCGTGGCGCGAGGTCATGACATGAGCGCTCGCGCGGTGATGGTGCTTGGCACCACCAGCGGTGCCGGCAAGAGCTGGCTCGCCACTGCCTTGTGCCGTTGGTATGCGCGGCGCGGTCTCAAGGTGGCGCCGTTCAAGGCGCAGAACATGAGCAACAACGCGCGCGTGGTGCCGGGTGTCGATGGCCGGCTCGGCGAGATCGGCAGCGCGCAGTATTTTCAGGCGCTGGCAGCGCGGCGCACGCCCGAGGTCTGCATGAACCCGGTGCTGCTCAAGCCCGAGCGCGATACCGCGAGCCAGGTGGTCGTGATGGGCGAGGTGCGGGCCGATCTGGCAGCAGTGCCTTGGCGAGAGCGCAGCGAGGCGCTGTGGCCGTTTGCCCGCGAGGCCTTGCAGGGTCTGATGAACGACAACGATGTCGTCGTGATCGAAGGTGCTGGCTCACCGGCCGAGATCAACCTGCATGCGAGCGACTACGTGAACATGCGCACGGCGCTGGCGGCGCGAGCAGCTTGCCTGCTCGTCACTGACATCGACCGTGGTGGCGCCTTCGCTCACCTCTACGGCACGCACCAACTGCTGCCTGAGGCCGAGCGCTGTTTGCTGCGCGGCTTCGTGCTCAACCGTTTTCGCGGCGACGCATCACTGCTACCGCCTGGCCCACAGCAACTACAGCAGCTCACCGGCGTGCCCACGCTCGCTGTGTTGCCGATGTGGCGTGGTCATGGCCTACCCGAAGAAGACGGCGTGTTCGACGATGCGCCCACCGGCAAAGGCCTGCGCATTGCCGTCGTGGCCTACCCGTGCATCAGCAACCTCGATGAGTTTCAACCCTTGCGCAGCCTGCCCGGTGTCCGCTTGAGCTGGGCACGCGAGCCGGGTGATCTGGCCGATGCAGATTGGGTCATCCTGCCGGGGTCCAAGCACACGAGCAGCGACCTTGCCTGGTTGCGCTCGCAGGGGCTGGATGTGGCGATCGCCCTGCACGCCGCAAGCGGCCGGCGCGTGCTCGGCCTGTGCGGCGGGCTGCAGATGCTGGGTGATGCCTTGATCGACCCGCACGGCGTGGATGGTGAGGGGCCGGGCCTGGGCTTGCTGCCGCTGGTGACCCGCTTCGACCCGCACAAATTCCTAGCGGCCGCGACGATGCGCTTCCGACGCGTGCAAGGCGAGTGGTCCGCGCTGACGGATGTCGAAGCCCAGGGTTATGAAATTCGCCACGGCCGCACCGAGTTGTCGCCAGGAGCTTCGACCAGCCCGGTGCTGACGAACGGGCAGGGCGAGACCATCGGCTGGCAGCGTGGCAACGTGCTGGGTTTGTATGCCCATGGCCTGTTCGAATCTGCACCGGTGCTGCGGGCACTGTTCGGCGCTGAGATCAAACCGCTGGACGCTGTATTCGATGGCCTGGCCGACTTCATCGATCTGCATTTCGAACCCAACTCCTTGATGGATTTGCTGACACCCACCCCATGACCTTGACCCTTCCCCACATCGCTGACACCCACAACCCCGCGCTCGCGCAGCGCTTGCAGCAGCGCCTGGATCGCAAGACCAAGCCGCTGGGCTCGCTCGGGCGGCTCGAATCGCTGGCGCTGCAGATCGGCCTGATCCAGCAGACGGAGACGCCGGCTTGGCGAGACCCGCAGCTGCTGGTTTTCGCTGGCGACCACGGGCTTGCGGCACGGGGCGTGTCGGCTTACCCGAGCGATGTGACCTGGCAGATGGTGGAGAACTTTCTCGCCGGCGGCGCGGCCGTGAGCGTGCTGGCGCGCCAGCATGGCATGGCGCTGACGGTGGTCGATGCCGGTGTGAACCACAGCTTTGCGCCGCGTGCGGGCCTGCTCGACCGCAAGATCGCTTTCGGCACCGCCGACGCATCGACCGAGCCCGCCATGACCGAGGTGCAGTGTGAACAAGCCATCGACGCCGGGCGTGACGTGGTGCGTCAGTTGCCAGGCAATGTAGTGCTGCTGGGCGAGATGGGCATCGGCAACAGCTCGAGCGCGTCGCTGCTGCTCGCGCGCCTGATGGGTGAAGACCTGGCGCGCTGCGTGGGCCGAGGCACCGGGCTCGACGACGAGGGGCTGGCGCGCAAGCTCGGCGTGCTGAACTCGGTGCTGCAGCGGCACCGCACGGCCACGTCACCGCTGGCGGTGCTGGCCGCGATGGGCGGCTTCGAAATCGCGATGCTCGTCGGTGCTGCGTTGCAGGCGGCGGCAGAGCGCCGCACCATCGTCGTCGACGGTTTCATCGCTGGCGCGAGTGTGCTGGTGGCATCTCGCTTGGTGCCTGCCGTGCTGGGCTACTGCGTGCTCTCGCACCGCTCGGCTGAGGCGGGCCATGCCGTGCTCCTTCGGCACCTGGGTGGCGAGCCCTTGCTCGACCTCGGCCTGCGGCTGGGCGAGGCGTCGGGTGCGGCACTCGCATGGCCGCTGCTCGACAGTGCGGTGCGCATATTGAACGAGATGGCGAGCTTCGAATCGGCCGGCGTGTCGGATCGCACGGACGCATGATCCTGCACGAGTTGCGCCTGTTCCTGATCGCGCTGCAGTTCCTCACGCGGCTGCCGGTGCCGGCGCGCGTGGGGTTCGACTCGCAGTGGCTGAACGAGAGCGCGCGGCACTTTCCCTTGGTTGGCGCATGCGTGGGCGTGCTCGCAGCCGGCGTTTTGTGGGTCGCTGGCGGGGTGTTCCCGGCCAGTGTGGCCGTCGGTCTGTCGATGGCAGCCACCGTGCTGCTTACGGGCGCCTTCCATGAAGACGGGCTGGCTGACACCTGTGACGCGCTGGGCGGTGCCGTGAGTCGCGAGCGGGCGCTCGAGATCATGAAGGACTCTCGCATCGGTACCTATGGTGCCGTGGGCTTGCTGCTGGTGCTGGGCCTGAAGGCGGTAACGCTCGCGGCGCTGCCGCTGGGGTGGGCGGTGCTGGCACTGGTGCTCGGCCACACTGTGTCGCGTGCCGCTGCGGTGTCGCTGATTCGCTTCATGCCCTATGCCGGCGATGTGGACCAGGCCAAGGCCAAGCCGCTCGCGCGGCGCATCTCGACCGCGGGATTCGTGGTCGCTTGCGGCTGGGCCGTGCTGGTTGGCGCGTTGGTCGTTGCGTGTGCGCCGGATGCGTGGGTCGCCGTGTTGCTCGGGCTGGTCTTGGCTGCAGTGGGGGCGCTGGCCTGCGCACGCTGGTTTCATCGGCGCCTCGGCGGCATCACCGGTGACACCTTGGGCGCCACGCAGCAGCTCACCGAGTTGCTGATGCTGCTGGGCTGGTTGGCGTGGGCGGGCCGCTGACGGTCTGGCGACACCCGCGGCCTGTGAATGTCGCGGGCCGTTGCATCGGCCGCACCGATGTGCCGGTGGACCGCCGCAAAGCCAAGCGCCTGGCGCATCGCATCCGGCAGCAGGCGAGGCGAGGGCGCTGGCCACGCATCGTGTTCACGTCGCCGCTGTGCCGCAGTGCGAGCGTGGGCGCATGGCTCGCGCGTTGGGGGTGGCGGCACGTCATCGATGCACGTCTTGCCGAGCTGGATTTCGGTGACTGGGACGGCCGGCCTTGGCAAGACATCGCCGCCACAGAGATCGAAGCCTGGACGAATTCGTTCGCGGACCATCGACCCGGTGGCGGTGAATCGGTGAGGCAGTTGATGCTTCGCTGCGGTGACTTCATCGCAAGCCGTGGAGATGAGCCCACATGCATGGTCGGCCACGCTGGTTGGATCAACGCGCTGCGCTGGATCGCCGCCGGGCGAATCGAGCCCGGCGAAGCGATCGACTGGCCAGCTGCTGCGCGCTACGGCGCCGGCGAAAGCTTCTTCAGCAATTCAGGCGGTGCCGAGTCGCAATAGCGCAGCACCTTGCACTGCTCGCACAGAGGCCGCCGTGCCTGGCACACGTAGCGGCCGTGCAGGATCAACCAGTGGTGCGCATGCTGCATGTACTTCGGCGGCACGCGCTTGAGCAGGCCCATTTCAACTTCCAGCGGGTTCTTGCCCGGCGCGAGGCCTGTGCGGTTGCTCACGCGGAAGATGTGCGTGTCCACGGCCATGGTCTCTTCGCCGAACACCACGTTGAGCACCACGTTGGCGGTCTTGCGGCCTACGCCGGGCAGAGCCTCCAGCGCCTCGCGGCTGCGCGGCACCTTGCCGCCGTGTTGTTCGATCAGGATGCGGCTGGTCTCGACCAGGTTCTTGGCTTTGTTGCGATAAAGGCCAATGGTCTTGATGTACTCGGTGACGCCGTCCACGCCGAGTGCCAGCATCTTCTGCGGCGTGTGTGCCGCGGCGAACAGCTTGCGCGTGGCCTTGTTGACGCCGACGTCTGTCGCCTGCGCGGACAAGAGCACGGCAGCCAGCAGCTCGAAGGCGTTGGTGTATTCGAGCTCGGTGACAGGGTGGGGGTTCGCGGCCTGGAGGGTGGCGAAGAAGGGCTCGATCGATGACGTCTTCATGGGCGCCGATTGTCGCAGCGCCTGGGTCAGTGAAGGTTCAGCGAAGGCTGGCTGGCTGCTGCAGCGCTGAGGCCTGCACGATGGGTTTCGGTGGGTCCGTGGGTTTGGAAGGCTTGGGATCGCACGCGAGCGCCACACACACGGTGGCGGCCGCGGCGATCCAGATTCCAGGTCTGCTCATGCGGAGCCGGCTCAATAGCGCGACTGCAGTTCGCGGATCTGCTGACGGGCCTCGTCCTGGCGAATGCCATAGGTGCGCTGCATCTTGCCCGATGCGTGCTCGCGTTCGCCGCGCTCCACCTGATGTTCGTCTCCAGTCCAGCGGCCCCATCCCTTGCGGACGCTGCCCTTGATCTGTTTCAACTGGCCTGTCATGCGATCTCGATTCATTTCAGCTCCTGATGATTGAATGAAGACAACGGGCCGAAAAATGTCGAACCCGTGCACGCAGGTTATGGGCAGGCTTTCAGGGTGGTCGTCAGCCTCGTGCAGAGACGGGCGTCGGAAGGCGGCGCAATGCGCTGTAGGAAGATGCTGACAAGGCGGCAGTGGCGGTTCAGCCGGGCTTGCGCTGCAATGCGCGTGCCGCCAGCCGCTCGTTGCGCTCGCGCTCGTCGCGCGCTTCACGCAGGCGATGGAAGGCGTAGCGGTCAGCGGCTTCATCGGCCTGCTCGGGGCTCCAGGCCTGCCAGCCTGTTTGTGTGCCGGTGACGTTGGTGAGCGAGATGCAGTCGACCGGGCACACAGGGATGCACAGCTCGCAGCCGGTGCACAGCGGGTCGATCACGGTGTGCATGCGCTTGGGGCCGCCGACGATCGCGTCGACCGGGCAGGCGTCAAGGCAGAGCGTGCAGCCGATGCACCAGGCCTCGTCGATCACCGCCAGTTGGCGCGGCCCTTCATGCCCGTTGGCGGGGTTGAGCGGCAGCTCGGGCTGGCCCGTGATTCGTGCCAGCCGTGCGATGCCTTCGGCACCGCCGGGCGGGCATTGGTTGATGGGCGCCAAGCCTTCGGCCATGGCCTGGGCGTAGGAGCGGCAATCGGGATAGCCGCAGCGCGTGCACTGCGTTTGCGGCAGCGCGGCGTTCAGGGCATCGGCAAGTTCGGCGGTGGTCACGCCGAGAGCTTAGCGGGCCTTGCTGCGCGCGCTCGAAGTCTTCTTGGCCGGCGCGGCTTTCTTGCGTGCTGCCGGTCGTGCGCCGTTGGCGGCTGCCGACTGGTGCGTGGCAATGAAGTCGCGCACTTCAGGGTAGACCTTCTCGCGCCAGCGGCGGCCGGAGAAGATGCCGTAGTGGCCTGCGCCTTCCACGTCGTAGTGGAACTGGCGCGACTTGGGAATGCCGGTGCACAGATCGTGTGCGGCCTTGGTCTGGCCGGCACCGGAGATGTCGTCCAGCTCGCCTTCGATGGTCAGCAAGGCCGAGGTCTTGATGTCCTGCGGGCGGACCAGCTGACCGTCGACCTCCCAGGTGCCGTTGACCAGTGCGAAGTCCTGGAACACCGTCTTGATGGTGTCGAGGTAGTACTCGGCCGGCATGTCGAGCACAGCGTTGTATTCGTCGTAGAACGAGCGGTGGAAATCGGCGCTCTCGTCTTCACCGCGCATCAGGTCGTTGAAGTAGTCGTAGTGCGACTTCAGATGGCGGTCGGGGTTCATCGCGATGAAGCCGGTGTGCTGCAGGAAGCCCGGGTACACGCGGCGGCCGTTGCCGGGGTAGTTGACCGGCACGCGGTAGATCACGTTGTTCTCGAACCACTCGTAGCTCTTGTTCATCGCCAGGTTGTTCACCGCGGTGGGCGACTTGCGGGCGTCGATCGGGCCACCCATCATCGTCAGCGTGCGCGGCGTGAAGTCGCCCTGGCTGGCCAGCAGCGAGACGGCTGCCAGCACCGGCACGGTGGGCTGGCACACCGAGATCACGTTCACCTCGGGCCCGATGTGGCGGATGAACTCCTGCACGTAGAAGATGTAGTCGTCGAGGTGAAAAGGGCCGGCCTCGAGGGGCACCATGCGAGCGTCGGTCCAGTCGGTGATGAAGACCTTGTGGTCGACCAGCAGCGCGCGCACGGTTTCGCGCAGCAGTGTGGAGTGGTGGCCCGACAGCGGCGCCACGACCAGCACCGAAGGCTGTTCCTTCATCGCCGACAGCAGAGGCAGGTCGTCTGTGAAGCGCTTGAAGCGCAGCAGCCGGCAGAAAGGTTTTTCGATCGCCACTTGCTCTTGCACCGCGACGTCGGTGCCTGCTACCTGAACCGTGTTGATGCCGAACGCGGGTTTTTCGTATTCCTTCGACAGCCGGTGCATCAGGTCCAGGCCGGCCGACACACGCTGCGCCATGGGTGTGTGCGTGAAGGGTGAGAGCGGGTGGCTGTAGAGCTTGGCCGATGCACTGGCGAACTCGGAGAAGGGGCTCAGGAGAGCCCGCTGGGATTCGTAGAGCTGATACAGCATGGTGGTGGTTCCTCACGAGACCGATGAGTCTGCTAGCGATGCACGATTGTGCGTCGCAACATTCTAGGCAGCTGCCCAGAATCGTGCAGGCAGGCGCGCGAGTGAAAACCCCGAATAGACCGGGTATTCGCACCAAATGTGAGCTTTGGTAGGTGCCGCTGAAACGACACCTTGGTGCGCGCTCAGCTGACCTTGACGATGGCGCTCACGACCGCGTCGATGTTCTTGCTGTTCAGTGCCGCCACACAAATGCGCCCGGAGTCGACACCGTAGATGCCGTACTCGCTGCGCAGGCGCTGCATCTGCTCCTTGTTCAGGCCAGAGTAGCTGAACATGCCTTTTTGCTGCGTGATGAAGCTCATGTCTTGCTTGACGCCTGCGGCCTTGAGCTTGTCGAGCAGCGCGGTGCGCATCTGCTTGATGCGAACGCGCATGCCGGCAAGCTCTTCTTCCCACATCGCCCGCAGCGCCGGCGTGTTGAGCACGATGGCGACGATCTGTGCGCCGTGCGTTGGCGGGTTGGAATAGTTGGTGCGGATGACGATCTTGAGTTGGCTCAGCACGCGAGCCGCTTCGTCCTTGCTTTCGCAGACGACGCTAAGCGCGCCGACGCGCTCGCCGTAAAGCGAGAAGCTCTTGGAGAACGAGGTCGAGACGAAGAAGTCGAGGCCTGCGCTCATGAACTGCGCGATCACGGCGCCGTCTTCGGCAATGCCTTCACCGAAGCCCTGGTAGGCCATGTCGAGGAAGGGCACCAGATTCTTGGCCTTGACGGCTTGAACCACCAGCTCCCACTGGGCGGGCGTAATGTCGTAGCCCGTCGGGTTGTGGCAGCAGGCGTGCAACACGACGATGGTGCCGGCGACCGCGCTGTTCAGCGCGCTCAGCATGCCGTCGAAGTTGACTCCGCGTTTGGCGGCGTCGTAGTACGGATAGGTGTCGACCGGGAAGCCGGCGTTGGTGAACAGGGCGCGGTGGTTTTCCCAGCTCGGGTCGCTGATGAGCACCTTGGCTCTCGGGTTCACCTTTTTCAGGAAGTCGGCGCCGATCTTCAGCCCGCCGGTGCCGCCCAGGCCCTGCACGGTGGCGACGCGGCCGTCTTTCAATGCTGCGCTGTCGGCGCCGAACACGAGGCCCTGCACGGCCTTGTCATAAGCGGCAATGCCGTCGATCGGCAGGTAGCCGCGTGCGGTGGCGGCTTCCTGGATCTGCTTCTCGGCCTGGGCCACGCATTTGAGCAAGGGCAGCTTGCCGTTGTCGTCGTAGTAGACGCCAACGCCGAGGTTCACCTTGGCGGGGTTCGGGTCGGCGTTGAACTGCTCGTTGAGGCCCAGGATGGGGTCACGGGGGGCCATTTCGACGGCGGCGAACAGCGAGGTCATGGGGACAGTCCTTGTCAGCAAGAAAACGAAGGGCCGCCCCCGAGATTTCTTTTCCCCTCGGGGGCGGGCTCGGCGAAGCCGAGACCTGGGGTTGTCAGTAGAGAAGACGAAGCTTTTGGGCTACCCTGGATGTTTGCCCAGTGCACCCCATTTACGGGGAAACCCCCAGGATTTTATCTGCCATGGCCGACCTGTCCGAAGCCCCTGTTGCCAATGCTCCCGAGCAAGGCGAGTTCGTCAGCTTTCCCGATTCGCCGTTCCAATTGTTCCAGCCGTACCCGCCGGCGGGTGACCAGCCCACGGCCATCGCGCAGCTGGTGGAAGGCGTGCGTGACGGGTTGAGCTACCAGACGCTGCTCGGCGTCACCGGTTCGGGCAAGACCTTCACGATGGCCAACGTCATTGCGCAGATGGGCCGGCCGGCGATCGTCTTCGCGCCCAACAAGACGCTGGCGGCGCAGCTCTACAGCGAATTCCGCGAGTTCTTTCCCAAGAACGCGGTCGAGTACTTCGTGAGCTACTACGACTACTACCAGCCCGAGGCCTACGTGCCTCAGCGCGACCTGTTCATCGAGAAAGACAGCTCGATCAACGAACACATCGAGCAGATGCGGCTCTCCGCCACCAAGAGCCTGCTGGAGCGGCGCGATGTGGTGATCGTGGCCACCGTGTCGGCCATTTACGGCATCGGCAACCCGAGCGACTACCACCGCATGGTGATGACGCTGCGCACCGGCGACAAGATGGGCCAGCGCGACGTGATCGCGCAGCTCATCCGCATGCAGTACCAGCGCAACGAGATGGATTTCAGCCGCGGTACCTTCCGCGTGCGTGGCGACACCATCGACGTGTTCCCGGCCGAGCATTCGGAGCTGGCGATCCGCATCGAGCTGTTCGACGACGAGGTCGAGACGCTGCAGCTCTTCGACCCGCTCAGCGGCAGGATCAAGCAGAAGATCATCCGCTTCACCGTCTACCCGTCGAGCCACTATGTGACACCGCGCGACCGCGTGCTGGCGGCTATCGACACCATCAAGCAGGAGCTGCGCGAGCGGCTCGACGAGCTGGTGAAGGGCGGCAAGCTGGTCGAGGCACAGCGCCTGGAGCAGCGCACGCGCTTCGACCTGGAAATGCTGCAGGAGATCGGCCACTGCAAGGGCATCGAGAACTACACGCGGCACCTGTCGGGCTCGGCGCCGGGCGAGCCGCCGTCGACGTTGGTGGATTACCTGCCGAAGGACGCGTTGATGTTCCTCGACGAGTCGCACGTGCTGATCGGTCAGCTGGGCGGCATGTACAACGGCGACCGCGCGCGCAAGACCACGCTGGTGGAATACGGTTTTCGGCTGCCGTCAGCATTGGACAACCGGCCGCTGAAGTTCGAAGAGTTCGAGAAGAAGATGCGCCAGGTGATGTTCGTCTCGGCCACGCCGGCGAACTTTGAAAAAGAGAACTCCGGCCAGGTGGTTGAGCAGCTGGTGCGACCCACCGGGCTGATCGATCCGCTGGTGGAGGTTCGGCCGGCGACGCACCAGGTCGACGATGTGCTGCAGGAAATCCGCGAGCGGGTCGAGATCAACGAGCGCGTGCTGATCACCACGCTGACGAAGCGCATGGCGGAGCAGCTGACCGACTACCTGGCCGACAACGGTGTGAAGGTGCGCTATCTGCACAGCGACATCGACACGGTGGAGCGCGTCGAGATCCTGCGTGACCTGCGCTTGGGCGCCTTCGATGTGCTGGTCGGCATCAACTTGCTGCGCGAGGGCCTGGACATTCCCGAGGTGTCGCTGGTGGCCATCCTCGATGCCGACAAGGAAGGCTTCCTGCGCTCCGAACGCTCGCTGATCCAGACCATTGGCCGGGCAGCGCGCAACCTGAACGGCAAGGCCATTCTGTATGCCGACAGGATCACCGAATCGATGAAGCTGGCCCTTGGCGAAACCGAGCGGCGGCGTGCCAAGCAGATCACCCACAACACCGAGCAAGGCATCACACCGCGCAGCATCCAGAAGCAGGTGAGGGACCTGATTGATGGCGTCTATTCGGAGAAGACCAAAGGCGAGCACCGCGAACTCGAAGCGGCTGCTGTTGAGGCCCTGTCCGAGAAAGACCTGGGCAAGCGCATCAAGCAGCTCGAGAAGCAGATGCTCGACCACGCCCGCAACCTGGAGTTCGAGAAAGCCGCCCGCGTGCGCGACCAGTTGGCGATGCTGCGCGAACAGGCTTTCGGCGCGCCCGGCAAGGACAACATCGTGCCGGTGGCTTCTCCAAAATGACAGTCACGCCCCAGAAACTGCGCGTTCTGATGGTGTGCATGGGCAACATCTGCCGCTCGCCGACGGCCGAGGCGGTGTTGCGGCACAAGCTGCAAGCGGCGGGGTTGGGCGATACCGTCGACGTCGATTCGGCCGGAACGCTGGCTTGGCACAGCGGCGAACCCCCGGATGCGCGTTCCATGGCGCACGCCAAGCGGCGTGGTTACAACTTGACCGCGCTTCGCGCTCGGGCTGTTACTCCAGCCGATTTCGAGGCCAGTGACTTCATCCTGGCGATGGACTGGGACAACCTGGGGTGGTTGGAAGAACGGTGTCCGCCCCAACATCTTTCAAAGCTGGGTCGCCTGACCCAACACGCCAGTCGGCATCAGGCCGAGGTGGTTCCCGATCCCTATCAGGGCGGTTCGGTGGGTTTTGAGCACGTGCTGGACCTCGTTGAGGACGCTTGCGATGGTTTTGTCGCTTTTTTGCAGCGAGAAAAGCTTGCGCAGCGTAGGGGAACTTCCTGACCCAATGTCGACCGAATCAGTAGGTCTCAGCTATACTTGAGTAAACCGCTCGGGAACAACCCGAGGGTTATCCCGCTTAACGGCGGGGCTCGAGAAGCGTGAAGCCAACCTTGATCGCTTTTCTTTGATTTTTGTGCTGTCACCGGCACCAGGAGGATTTCATGCGTCTGACCACAAAAGGCCGCTTTGCCGTTACCGCGATGATCGACCTCGCCTTGCGCGAGAACACTGGCCCCGTTGCGCTGGCTGCCATCAGTGCGCGCCAGCAGATTTCCCTGTCTTATCTTGAGCAGCTGTTCGGGAAGCTTCGCCGCCATGAGCTGGTGGAAAGCACCCGCGGCCCCGGCGGCGGTTATTCGCTCGGCCGCAAGTCTGAAGAAATCACCGTCGCCGACATCATTGTTGCCGTCGACGAACCCATTGACGCCACTGGCTGTGGCGGCAAAGAAAACTGCATGGGCGAAGACTCCGGCCGCTGCATGACGCACGACCTGTGGGCCAGCCTCAATTCCAAGATGATCGAGTACCTCGATTCGATCTCCTTGCGCAAGCTGGTCGAAGAGCAGCTGGCCAAGGGCATTTCGATTGAAGAGCACCCTGTCAAGCGCGCCATCTCGACCCAACCGGTCGTCAAGCCGATCAAGATCACCGCGCCCAATTCGGTATTCGCCCTGGGTAACGCATTCAACAAGTAATCGCTTTTCGCAGTATCGCCATGGACATGACTCCGCATTTCCCGATCTACATGGACTACGGTGCCACCACGCCGGTCGACCAACGCGTGGTGGACGCGATGATTCCGTGGTTGCGCGAGCATTTCGGCAACCCGGCATCTCGCAGCCACGCCTGGGGTTGGGAAGCGGAGGCGGCGGTCGAGAAGGCGCGCGAGCAAGTGGCTGCGCTGGTCAACGCAGACCCGCGCGAGATCGTGTGGACGTCGGGTGCCACGGAGTCCATCAACTTGGCGCTGAAGGGCGCGGCGCAGTTCTACAAGACGCGCGGCAAGCACCTCATTACGCTGAAGACCGAGCACAAGGCCGTGCTCGACACCATGCGTGAGCTGGAGCGTCAGGGCTTCGAGGTGACCTACCTCGACGTGCAGGAAGACGGGCTGCTCGACCTCGACAAGCTGAAGGCAGCATTGCGTGAGGACACGATTTTGGTGTCGGTGCTGCTGGTCAACAACGAGATCGGCGTCATCCAGGACATCACGGCCATCGGCGCGATGTGCCGTGAGCGCGGCATCATCTTTCACGTTGACGCTGCCCAAGCCACCGGCAAGGTGTCCATCGATCTGGCCAAGCTGCCTGTCGATCTGATGAGTTTGGCCTCGCACAAGACCTATGGCCCCAAGGGCATCGGCGCGTTGTACGTGCGCCGCAAGCCGCGGGTGCGCATCGAGGCGCAGATGCACGGCGGCGGCCACGAGCGTGGCATGCGTTCGGGCACGCTGGCCACACACCAGATCATCGGCATGGGCGAGGCGTATCGCATTGCGCGTGAAGAGATGGGTGTGGAGAGCGAGCGCATTCGCATGCTCCAGCAGCGCCTGATCAACGGCCTGTCCGACATCGAACAGACTTTCCTGAATGGCCACCCGACCCAGCGCGTGCCCCACAACGTGAACATGTCGTTCAACTTTGTCGAGGGCGAGTCGCTGATCATGGGCATCAAGGGCATCGCGGTGTCGTCGGGTTCCGCTTGCACGTCGGCGAGCCTGGAGCCGAGCTACGTGCTGCGCGCCCTGGGCCGCAGCGACGAGCTCGCGCATTCATCCTTGCGCATGACCATTGGTCGCTTCACGACCGTTGAAGAAGTCGACTACGTGATCACCACGCTGAAAGACCGCGTGGCCAAGTTGCGCGAGTTGTCGCCGCTGTGGGAGATGCACAAGGACGGCATCGACATCAGCACGATCCAGTGGTCTGCCCACTGACATTGCCGCATTGAATTCTGGAGAACTGACATGGCATACAGCGAAAAAGTGGTTGAGCATTACGAGAACCCGCGCAACGTGGGTTCGTTCGAAAAGGGTGACGACACGGTGGGTACCGGCATGGTCGGCGCACCGGCCTGTGGCGACGTGATGAAGCTACAGATCAAGGTCAACCCGGTCACGGGCCTGATCGAAGACGCCAAGTTCAAGACCTACGGCTGCGGCTCGGCCATTGCATCGAGTTCGCTCGTTACTGAATGGGTCAAGGGCAAGTCGCTTGACGAAGCACTGACCATCAAGAACACGCACATCGCCGAAGAGCTGGCGCTGCCGCCAGTGAAGATTCACTGCTCCATCCTGGCCGAAGATGCCATCAAGGCGGCCGTGAACGATTACAAGGCCAAGAAAGCTCACTGACATGGCGGTCACGCTGACAGAAGCGGCGGCGCGCCATGTGTCGCGCTACATCACCAAACGCGGCAAGGGCGTCGGTGTGCGCCTGGGCGTGAAGACCACCGGCTGCTCGGGCTTGGCCTACAAGCTTGAGTACGCCGACGACGTGGCACCTGAAGACGTGATCTTCGAAGGCCATGGCGTGAAGGTGTTGATCGACCCGAAGAGCTTGCCCTACATTGACGGCACCGAACTCGACTTCGTGCGCGAGGGCCTGAACGAAGGCTTCAAGTTTCACAACCCGCGCGAGAAAGACCGATGCGGGTGCGGTGAATCGTTCCGGGTCTGAGCTTCGGCTGGCCCCCACAGGCGCGGCTTTGGTCGCGCTTTTGTTTTTTTGACGAATCGAGCGTGTCGTGAAGCTGGACGACGACGACTTCACCCTGTTAGGCCTGCCCCCGCGCTTTGCGCAAGACCGCGCGGTTATCGACACGCGCTGGCGCGAGTTACAGGCCCAAGTTCATCCTGATCGCTTTGCTGCCGAAGGCGCCGCAGCGCAGCGCATAGCGATGCAGTGGGCAGTGCGCGTCAACGAAGCCTATCAACGCATGAAAGACCCGCTGAAGCGAGCGGCCTACTTGTGCGAGCGGAACGGTGCAGCGATCAACGCCGAGAACAACACCGCGATGCCCCCAGGATTCCTTGTGCAGCAGATGGAGTGGCGAGAAGCGTTGGACGAAGCGGCTTTGCTGCCAAATGTCGAAGCCCTGGCCGATGCCGTGGTGAAGCACCGCGACAAAGCGCTGGAGCAGCTGCAGACCACGCTCGACGAGAAGAGAGACTTCGCCGCCGCTGCCCAGGAGGTCAGAGCCCTCATGTTCGTTGAGCGCTTTGCCGACGACGTCGATCAGCGCCTCGAAGCACTGGGACAATAGCTGCTATGGCCTTGCTTCAGATTTCAGAACCCGGCGGCAGCCCCGATCCGCATCAGCGCCGCATTGCCGTTGGCATCGACCTCGGCACCACGCATTCGCTGGTGGCCGCTGTTCGCAACGGTATGGCGGAATGCCTGCCCGACGACGCGGGCCGTGTGATCTTGCCGTCGGCCGTGCGCTACCTGGAGCAGGGGCGACGCCAAATCGGCCACGACGCATTGATGGAAGCCGCCACCGACCCAAGCAACACCATCGTGTCGGTCAAGCGCTTCATGGGCCGCGGCTTGAGCGACATCGTGCAGCGCGAGAAGCTGCCGTATGACTTCGTTGACGAGCCCGGCATGGTCAAGTTGCGCACGGTCGATGGCGTGAAGTCACCAGTCGAGGTGTCGGCTGAGATCCTGGCGACTCTGCGCTATCGCGCTGAAGACACTTTTGCGGACGATTTGTTCGGTGCCGTGATCACCGTGCCGGCCTATTTCGACGATGCACAGCGTCAAGCCACGAAGGATGCTGCGCAACTCGCGGGACTGAATGTCTTGCGCCTCATCAACGAACCCACCGCCGCGGCGATCGCCTATGGGCTGGAGAACGGATCCGAAGGCCTCTACGCGGTGTACGACCTGGGTGGTGGCACTTTCGACATCTCGTTGCTGCGCCTGACCCAAGGTGTGTTCGAGGTGGTCGCGACGGGTGGCGATTCCGCCTTGGGCGGGGATGATTTCGATCGCCAGCTTGCCGACTGGGCACTGTCCCAAAGCGGCCTGCAAGCCGCCACGCCTCAAGACAAGCGCTCCGTGCTCGTCGCAGCGCGCGCGGCCAAGGAGAAGTTGTCTTCCAGCGACCATGCGACGCTGGCCTGCCCCTTGAGCGGTGGTGAGTTGTCGGTGCGGGTGACGCGAGACGAGTTCGAGGCCATCACGCAAGACCTGATCGCCCGCACTCTGGGTGCGTTGCGCAAGGTGCTTCGCGACGCCAAGGCGGCAAAGGACGATGTGCAAGGTGTCGTGATGGTCGGTGGCTCCACGCGCATGCCCAAGGTGCAGGCGGTGGTGGGTGAGTTCTTCGGCAAGCCGCCGCTCACGAATCTGAATCCAGACGAGGTGGTGGCGCTGGGCGCGGCCATCCAGGCCAATGCGCTCGCGGGCAACGCGGGTGCCGACGATCTGCTGTTGCTCGACGTGATTCCCTTGTCCCTCGGGCTCGAAACCATGGGCGGCCTGGTCGAACGGATCATTCCGCGCAACAGCACCATTCCCACGGCGCGCGCACAAGACTTCACCACCTTCAAAGACGGCCAGACCGCCATGGCCATCCATGTGGTGCAGGGTGAGCGCGAGCTGGTGAGCGACTGCCGGTCCCTGGCGCGTTTCGAACTGCGCGGCATTCCGCCGATGGTGGCTGGTGCCGCGCGCATTCGCGTGAGTTTCCAGGTCGACGCCGACGGCCTGCTTGCCGTCAGTGCCCGCGAAGAGGGCTCAGGTGTTCAGGCTGCGATCACGGTGAAGCCAAGCTACGGCCTGTCTGACGATGAAGTCGCACGCATGCTGACCGAGAGCTTCGGCACAGCCGAGGTCGACATGCGCGCGCGCAGCCTGCGCGAATCGCGCGTCGAGGCCGAGCGCATGCTGTTGGCCACGCGGGCTGCACTCGCTGCCGATGGCGACTTGCTGAGCGCCGATGAGCAGGGCCGCATCCAGTCGCTTCTGACAGCGCTCGAAGCCATCCAGAACGGTGACGACCATGCTGTCATCGACACCGCTGTCGAAGCCCTGGCCAAGGGCACCGAAGCCTTTGCAGCCGAGCGCATGAACCGCGGCATTCGCCGCGCGCTGGCCGGCCGCCGCGTCGAAGAAGTTTGAGAACAAGAACATGCCTGTCATCAAGATTCTTCCTCACCCCGAATACTGCCCGCAGGGAGCGCAGATCGAGGCGACACCCGGCACCTCGCTGTGCGAAGCCTTGCTCGAGCACGACATCGAGATCGAGCACGCGTGCGAGATGAGCGCGGCCTGCACCACCTGCCACGTGGTCGTGCGCGAGGGCTTCAAGTCACTCGGCGAGATCGATGAGGTGGAAGAAGACCTGCTCGACCGCGCCTGGGGCTTGGAGCCGACGTCGAGGCTCTCGTGTCAGGCCATCCTGGCGCAACAAGATGTGACCATCGAGATCCCCAAGTACTCGATCAACCACGCCAAAGAAAAACACTGAGCGGCGACCCGCCCGTCAGAAGAAAAAAACCTCCTGGCCTTGCGAGCCAGGAGGTCGACAAAAGGGCACCTGCCCTACTGAGGAGATAGACGACAAAACGCAGGAGCGCCCGTCCTCGGAATATCAGCAAGCCCCATGCCTGCTTTTGCGCTTCGAAGCGCCTTGCACGGCTCAGGCAGCGACTTTCTCCACGTGACCATGGCGGGTGTACAGGAAGTCGAGCACCTCCTTGCGGTAGTGCACATAGCGTGCGTCTTCGGCCAAATCCACGCGATTGCGAGGGCGAGCCAATTCGATCGACAGGATCTCGCCGATCGTGGCCGCCGGGCCATTGGTCATCATCACGATCCGGTCGGACAGCAGCACCGCTTCGTCCACGTCGTGCGTGACCATCACCACGGTGCTGTGTGTGCGGCCGACGATCTTCAGCAGTTCGTCTTGCAGGTGGGCACGGGTGAGGGCATCGAGCGCGCCGAACGGCTCGTCCATCAGCAGCACCTTGGGTTCCATGGCCAAGGCACGTGCGATGCCCACGCGCTGCTTCATGCCGCCCGAGATCTCGTGCGGGCGCTTGTAGGCGGCGTGTCCCATGTTCACCAACTCCAGCGCAGCCAGTGTCCGCTCTTTGAGTCTGGCCTTGGTGTCGGTATTGCCGAACACGCGCTCTACCGCGAGGTGAACATTTTCGAAGCAGGTGAGCCACGGTAGCAGCGAGTGGTTCTGGAACACGACGGCGCGTTCTGGCCCGGGCGCGGCGATCTCGCGGTTGTCGCAGATCAGGACGCCGCTGCTGGGCAGCGTGAGCCCCGCGATCAGGTTGAGCAGCGTGGATTTGCCACAGCCTGAGTGGCCGATCAGCGTGACGAACTCGCCTTTCTCGACCCTGAGATTGATCTCGCGCAGCGCGTGGAACTGGCCCTTCTTGGTGTTGAAGACCATCTCGGCGCTCTGTACTTCAATGAAGCTTTTCATGGCGTGTTCTCCTCGGTAGAAAGTCAGACTTCGTCGTAGGTGAATCGCTTGGCGACCGAGATCAGTGCCCATTCGAGCAGCAGACCGACGATGCCGATCACGAAGATCGCGATCAGGATGTGCGTGACGTTCAGGTTGTTCCATTCGTCCCACACCCAGAAGCCGATGCCCACGCCGCCGGTCAGCATCTCGGCGGCCACGATCACGAGCCAAGCCGTGCCGACAGACAGCCGCACGCCGGTCAGCATGTAGGGCAACACGGCGGGGAAGAGGATCTTGGTGATAACCTTCCACTCGGACAGATTGAGCACGCGCGCTACGTTGAGGTAATCGCTGGGGACTCGTTGAACACCCACCGCGGTGTTGATGATCATCGGCCAGATGGAGCAGATGAAAATCGTCCAGATGGCTGCTGGGTTGGCGGCCTTGAACACAAGCAGTCCGATCGGCAACCACGCCAGCGGCGACACTGGGCGCAGTAGGCTGATCAGTGGCGACACCATGTTGTTGAGAAAGCTGAAGCGTCCGATCATGAAGCCCATCGGGATGCCGACCAGCGCTGCGAGCCCGAAGCCGACAGCCACTCGCTCGAGCGAGAACAGGATGTTCCAACCGATGCCTTGGTCGTTCGGCCCCTTGCTGTAGAACGGGTCGGAGAACACCTTGACCGCCTCGGTGAAGGTGGCTGCGGGCGTCGGAAAGCTGGTGCTCTTCATCGTGAGCAGGGCCCAGATGCCCACGACCAGTGCAATGCCGATCACGGGCGGCAAGACTTTGAGCCAGACGCCGCGCCAGTCGATTGGCTGCTTTGGTGCCTTGGCCGGTGCGGGTTGCTTGCTGGGCTCTGTCTTGAGCGCTGGCTGGGCTTGGCTCTTCTCGGCTGTGGATCCGAGCGGCGAGTGAAAAACGGCGCTGACCATGGTGTTCTCCTGTGTTCGACTGCGTTCAGGCGGCCGAGGCCTTGATGGCAAAACCGTCGGCGTACTTCTTCGGGTCTTTGCCGTCCCACACAGTGCCGTCGATCAACTTGCTGGTGCGCAGCACGTCCTTCGGCACGCTGATCTTCATGGCGCTGGCCGCCTCCTTGTAGAGGTCGATCTGGTTGATCTGCTTGGCCACGGCCAGGTAGTCCGGGTGCTCTTTCAGCAGGCCCCAGCGCTTGTGCTGCGTGAGGAACCACATGCCATCGGAGAGGTAGGGGAAGTTCACCGCGCCATCGTTGAAGAACTTCATGTGGTTCGGGTCGTCCCAGGTCTTGCCCAGACCGTTCTGGTAGCGACCCAAGATGCGCTGGTTGATGGCGTCGACGCCGGTGTTGACATAGGACTTGTCCGCCACGGTCTCGGCCATCTTCATCTTGTTCTGCAGGCTGGCGTCGATCCAGCGGCTGGCTTCGAGCACAGCCATCATCACGGCGCGGCAGGTGTTCGGGTTCTTCTTCACGAAGTCGGCCGTGGTGCCGAGTGTCTTTTCAGGGTGATCCTTCCAGATGTCCTGCGTGGTCACGGCCGTGATGCCGATGTTGTCCATGATGGCGCGGTGGCCCCAGGGTTCGCCAACGCAGAAGCCGTCCATGTTTCCCACGCGCATGTTGGCCACCATCTGCGGCGGCGGCACGGTGATCAGCTTGGCGCCACTGATCGGGTTGATGCCCGACGCGGCCAGCCAGTAGTGCATCCACATGGCGTGCGTGCCGGTGGGGAAGGTGCCGGCGAAGGTGTACTCGCGCTTCTCCTTGGTCATCACCTTGGCCAGCGAGGGGCCGTCGACCGCGCCTTTGTCGGCCAGGGTCTTCGACAGTGTGATCGCCTGGCCGTTGTTGTTCAGGCTCATCAGCACGGCCATGTCCTTCTTCGGGCCGCTGACGCCGAGGTGCACGCCGTAGATCAGGCCATATAGCACGTGTGCCATGTCGAGTTCACCGTTCACCAGCTTGTCGCGCACGCCGGCCCATGAGGCTTCTTTGGACGGAATGATCTTCACGCCGTATTTCTTGTCGAAGCCCAGTACCGAGGCCATCACGACTGAAGCGCAATCGGTCAGCGGAATGAAGCCGATCTTGACTTCTTCTTTCTCGGGTTTGTCTGAGCCGGCGGCATAGACCGCGGTGTTCAACCCGGGTACGAGACCCGCTGCGCTGCCGGCGGCAGCGGCTTTGATGAGTGTTCTGCGGCTCATGAGTGTCTTTCGAGTGAGTTGGCTGGTCATGGCTGGTCTCGAGTGCGTGGAAGACAAAAGGAAAAGACAAAACAAAAAGGCGTCCGCACATGGCTGGGATGAACCCGAGCCTGTGGGGACGCCTTCGTCCCATCGACAGCGCACCGTCTTTGGTGCTTGCCGATGTTTTTAGAAAATCGCCGTTGATCTTCTGCAGCGAGAGAATGCAAAGCCCATGCCAGCACTTGATGAGCGCCAGAGTGCTGCGCCGCACCAATTCAGTGTTGTTGGGACGAAATGGCGCACGCGCTTTGTGCGCATCAGGCCAGCAAGTCGCTCACATCGATGAGGCGTTGTGCCACTTCGGCGAGCTTCATGCCCTTGTCCATGGCGGTCTTGCGAAGCCGGGCGTAGGCGTCTTCTTCGCGCAGTCCGTGGCGATTGATCAAGATGGCCTTGGCGCGGTCGATGACCTTCCGGTCCGACAACTCCGTGCGTGCATCGGCCAGCTCCCGGCGCAAGGCTTCTTCGTGCTGAAAGCGGGCAAGAGCCACGTCGAGCACAGGTTTCACGCGCTCGGCGGCCAAGCCGGCGACCACGTAGGCAGTGACACCGGCTGCAATGGCATCGCGCACGTGCGTGGTGTCTTCGTCCTGTGTGAACAACACGATGGGCCGGCGCGCATCGCGTGTGGCCATCACCACATGTTCCAGCGTGTCACGTGCCTGGCTTTCGGCGTCGACGATGATCATGTCGGGCGCGATTTGCGCCAAGCGGTCCGGCAGGAACACATCGACCGGCAGCACGGCGACGATGTTGTAGCCGTTTTCCAGCAACCCGATGCGCAGGCTGCGTGATCGCTCGGCTTCTGTACCTGCCGATGTCTCGGTTCCATCGTTCGCCAGCAGATCGGGCGCCACGATGACGATGCGCAGGGCATGGGCGGGACTGGGCGACGACGGGTTCATGTTCAGGACGGTGCAACATCCACGCCAGACAGGAACGAAAAAGCCCGCCATTGGCGGGCTTTTTCGAGCAGTGCGGGCGTAATGCTCAGTGGTTGCCGGCTGACGTGGTCAGCGCCTTGCGAATCCAGCCGCCAAGCGGGCGCAAAGAGTCGAACACTGAATCGGAAGCAAAGAGATCGCGCTCGCTCAACAGGCCTCGGCCATCCAGCATGTCGAGAAACTGCTTGACCTCATTGCGACGGATGCCGCTGCAGGCCACCAATTGAACTATCGACATGTGCCGATGAGACAAATCGGTCAGCATGCGTCGATAGGCTGTGCGGTGATAGGGCGCAGGAAGATCGGCCCACGCAATGAGACGGTATTCCTTCATGGAGTTTTCCCAACGGTTCGTTTTCATTGTTGGCAATCGCATCGATGGCGACGGCTCGAGTGCTCAGGGTAGTGCGCCGAATTGGTGCTGGGAAGAGGCTTCCGCGGTGTTTAAGTGAAAACACCGATGCGAAGCTGTGGGAAACCACAGTCGTTTCTGATCGAGATGTTGCGCTCGGTACACTCGGTGAATGAGAGTTCTGGGTGTTGAGTCTTCGTGCGACGAGACGGGCGTCGCGCTTGTGGATGCCGATGCAAGCGGCGTGCCTCGTTTATTGGCTCATGCGCTGCACAGCCAGATCGAGATGCATCAAGCCTATGGTGGCGTGGTGCCTGAGCTGGCGTCGCGCGATCACATTCGGCGAGTGCTTCCTCTGGCGCAGCAGGTGTTGAAAGAGGCGGGCTGTTCTCTGGGCAGCATCGACGTCGTTGCGTACACGCGGGGACCTGGCCTCGCGGGTGCACTGCTCGTCGGTTCGGGCGTCGCGTGTGCGCTGGGAGCTGCGCTGGGCAAGCCGGTACTCGGCGTGCATCACCTGGAGGGGCACCTGCTGTCACCGTTCCTGGCCACCGACCCACCCGAATTTCCGTTTGTTGCCTTGCTGGTGTCGGGTGGCCACACGCAGTTGATGCGGGTCAATGACGTCGGCCAGTACGAATTGCTGGGCGAGACGATCGACGACGCCGCTGGCGAAGCCTTCGACAAGTCCGCCAAGATGATGGGCCTGGGCTATCCCGGCGGCCCGGCCTTGGCCCGGCTTGCAGAGTTCGGCGACGCGTCGACTTTCGAGCTGCCTCGCCCGCTGTTGCACAACGGCACGCTCGATTTTTCATTTGCTGGTCTCAAGACAGCGGTGCGCACCCAGTTGCTCAAGCTCGGCAGCAACGTCTGCGAGCAGGACAAGGCGCATTTGGCCGCATCCACGCAGCAGGCGATCGTTGAAGTGCTTGTGAAGAAATCAATGGCTGCACTCAAGCTCACTGGCTTGAAGCGCCTGGTTGTCGCGGGTGGCGTAGGTGCCAATGCCCGCCTGCGCGAAATGCTCAACGCCGAATGCGCCAAGCGGCAGTGCAGGGTGCACTACCCCGAATTGGCGCTGTGTACCGACAACGGCGCCATGATCGCACTGGCCGCCGCGATGCGTCTGCAACGAGGTATCGCTTCTGCGAGCCGCGACTACGCCTTCGATGTGCGGCCGCGCTGGGATCTCGCGGCCGCCTGAGTCGTGTCGGCTCTCAGTTGATGTTGAGTTGCGTGGCGCCGGTAGGCACCTTCTTGGCCAGCGTCAGGGTCAGCACGCCGTTCTCGAACTTGGCGCTGGAGGTGGATTGGTCCACTTCGGCTGGCAGGCTCACGGTGCGCGCGTACTGAGCAGCGCTGCGCTCGCGGTAAAGAACACGTTCACCTTCCTTGGGTTCAGCGCTGGCGGCCGTCGCGGTTTCGATGCTCACGCGGCGGCCTTGCACGGTCACCTTCAGTTGTTCCTTGGTGAGGCCAGGCAGGTCGAAGGACAAGGTGTAGCTGCTGTCGCTCTCGGCGACGTCGAGCGCGGGAACGCGCGGCTCATCAGCCAAGTAGCGCTCACTGAAGAGGTGATCGATCGCGCGTGACAAGGTGGCGGGAGCGACGCGGCGGGTGGAAGCGATGGAAGAAGGAAACACGAACATGATGGGTAACTCCTGGATTCGACCGGGGCCGCCGCACCGTGCAGCAACCCATGCTTCCCCAACTAGGCGCCGCATTTTTGTTTTCAAGGGGCTTGAAATATCGCCCGTGCCACCGGCTAGCATCGAGTGATATGAGACCCATCATTGCCGGTTTGCCGGCCTCCAAGATCCGCGAAGTGGCCAATGCCGGACTGGGCCGAAGCGACGTGTTGCCCTTCTGGTTCGGCGAGAGCGACGAGGCGACGCCCGATGTCGTGAGTGAAGCTGCCATCGCTTCGTTGCGCGCAGGCGAGACGTTCTACTCGCACAACCTCGGCCTGCCCGAGTTGCGCGAGGCGCTGGCCATGCATCTGAGCGATCTGCACGGCGCTGTGGCGGCAGATCGGATCGCCGTCACGTCCTCGGGCGTCAGTGCCTTGATGATCGCCAGCCAGCTGCTTGTCGATGCAGGCGACGAAGTCGTCGCCGTCGTCCCAGTGTGGCCCAACATCACGGCGCAGCCGGCCATCCTCGGCGCAAAGGTGCGGCGTGTGTCGTTGCGAGTGCAGGGCGGCGCCTGGGTGCTCGACATGCCGACCTTGCTCGAAGCAATCACGCCGAGCACTCGGGCCTTGCTGATCAACGCACCCAACAACCCGACGGGCTGGACGCTAACCCGCGAGGAACAGCAAACGCTGCTGGCGCATTGCCGACAGACCGGCACCTGGATCGTGGCCGACGAGGTCTACGACCGCATCTACTTCGAGCCCGACCAGCGGGCGGCGCCCAGTTTTCTCGACATCGCCGATGCAAGCGACCGCCTGATCGTCACGCACAGCTTTTCGAAGAGCTTTCTGATGACCGGCTGGCGCCTCGGATCGCTGGTGCTGCCCACCGGCTGCTCGCCGGACGTGGCCAAGCTGATCGAGTTCAACACCTCTTGCGCTCCGGTGTTTGTGCAGCGGGCGGGTCTGGCGGCGGTGCACCATGCAGATGCCTTCGTGCCGGGCCTGGTGCAGCGGCTGAAAACCTGCCGTGACACCCTCATTCCGCGCCTGTCCGCCTTGCCGGGCGTGAGCGTGTCGACGCCCCGCGGCGGCATGTACGCTTTTTTCCGTGTCGAGGGCCAGGACGATTCATTGGCCTTCGCCAAGCGCTTGGTCGAACAGGTTGGCCTCGGGCTGGCGCCCGGCGTGGCTTTCGGCGACGAGGCGGAGGGCTGGCTGCGCTGGTGTTTCGCGTCCCGCGACCCGGGGCGGCTGGTGGATGGGGTAGGGAGGCTGAGTCGCGCCCTTGGGCTATAATCCGAGGCTCTGCATGACGTGGTCGTTCAGAGTAACCAAGCACGGCGCGGGAAGGTTTCTCCCGCTACCGCAAGTCGCAACCCCGGAAACCGCAGCACAGAGTGACGAAGAAGTCAGTGTTTGCGGCCGGATACCCAGGAAACTGAGATGTCTGTCGCTGAACTCAACAAGTCTGAAATCGTCAAGTCGAACGCACGCAGTGCCAACGACACGGGCTCCCCTGAAGTGCAAGTTGCACTGCTCACCGCCCGCATCAACGACTTGACCCCCCACTTCAAGACCCACATGAAAGACCACCATGGTCGCCGGGGTCTGCTGAAGATGGTCAACACCCGCAAGAGCTTGTTGGCCTACCTGAAGAACACCGACGCGGACCGCTACACCGCGCTGATCCAGAAACTGGGTCTGCGCAAGTAAGTCGCGCGAATGAGTGAAGAGCCTGTCTGGATTCGCCAGCACAGGCTCTTTGCATTTGGAGCCAAGCACCCAACGATGACGATGTGTCATTCCACTGGCGTTTCGCAAGGAACCTCGCTGGAATGGCATCGCGCCAGGGTGACGCTCCGGGTCTCAAGGCACCGCCCTGAAGGCGCCGACATCCAAAGGAGAGACACATGAGCATGTTCAACAAAGTCACCAAGACCTTCCAATGGGGCCAGCACACCGTCAAGCTTGAAACCGGCGAGATCGCCCGCCAGTCGGGTGGGGCCGTGATCGTCGACATCGAAGACACCGTGGTCCTGGCCACCGTGGTCGGTGCCAAGAACCCGAAGCCGGGTCAAGACTTCTTCCCGCTGACCGTCGACTACATCGAGAAAACCTACGCCGCTGGCAAGATCCCCGGCAGCTTCTTCAAGCGTGAAGGCCGCCCGAGCGAACTCGAAACGCTGACCTCGCGCCTGATCGACCGTCCGCTGCGCCCGCTGTTCCCCGAAGGCTTCTACAACGAAGTGCAAGTGGTGATCCACGTGCTGTCGCTGAACCCGGAAGTCTCGGCCGACATCGCGGCACTGATCGGCTCGAGCGCTGCGCTCGCGATTTCCGGCATCCCGTTCAATGGCCCGATCGGCGCGGCTCGCGTTGGCTACATCAACGGCCAGTACGTGCTGAACCCGGGCAAGACTCAACTGCTCGATTCGCAGATGGATTTGGTGGTCGCCGGCACGCAAGCCGCCGTGCTGATGGTCGAGTCTGAAGCCAAGCAACTGAGCGAAGAAGTCATGCTCGGTGGCATCGTGTTCGGCCATGAGCAAGGCAACATCGCCATCGCGGCGATCAACGACCTGGTGCGTGACGCCGGCAAGCCGGCCTGGGACTGGGCTGCACCCGCCAAGGACGAAGCCTTCATCGCCAAGATCGGTGCGCTGGCCGAAGACAAGCTGCGTGCTGCGTACCAGATTCGTTCCAAGCAAGCCCGCACGCAAGCTACACGTGAAGTGACGTCTGCCACGCTGGCCTCGCTGACCGCTGAAGGCGCAGCCTTCGACAAGGTCAAGGTCGACAACGTGTTGTTCGACATCGAAGCCAAGATCGTGCGCAGCCAGATCCTGGCCGGCGAACCGCGCATCGACGGCCGCGACACCCGCACCGTGCGCCAGATCGAGATCCGCAACAGCGTGCTGCCACGCGTTCACGGCTCGGCGCTGTTCACCCGCGGTGAAACGCAGGCGCTGGTCGCTGCCACGCTCGGCACCGACCGTGACTCGCAGAAGATCGACGCGCTCGCCGGCGAGTTCAGCGAGCACTTCATGCTTCACTACAACATGCCTCCGTTCGCCACCGGCGAAACCGGTCGCGTGGGCACGCCGAAGCGCCGCGAAATCGGCCATGGCCGCCTGGCCAAGCGCGCGCTGGTCGCCGTGCTGCCGGATCGTGTCGACTTCCCTTACTCGATGCGTGTGGTGTCGGAAATCACCGAGTCCAACGGTTCGTCGTCGATGGCTTCTGTTTGCGGCGGTTGTCTCGCGCTGATGGACGCTGGTGTGCCGCTGAAGGCGCACGTGGCTGGCATCGCTATGGGCCTGATCAAGGACGGCAACCGTTTCGCCGTGCTGACCGACATCCTGGGCGACGAAGATCACCTCGGCGACATGGACTTCAAGGTGGCCGGCACGACCGCTGGTGTGACCGCGCTGCAGATGGACATCAAGATCCAGGGCATCACCAAGGAAATCATGCAAGTGGCACTGGCGCAAGCCAAGGAAGCCCGTCTGCACATCCTCGACAAGATGGTCAACGCCATGGGCGAAGCCAAGGCCGAGGTGTCGCAGTTCGCTCCGCGCCTGTACACGATGAAGATCAACCCCGAGAAGATCCGTGACGTGATCGGCAAGGGCGGCGCCACCATCCGCGCGCTGACCGAAGAAACTGGCACCACGATCGACATCGGCGAAGACGGCACCATCACCATTGCCTCGGCTGATGCCGACAAGGCCGCTTACGCCAAGAAGCGCATCGAAGAGATCACCGCGGAAGTGGAAGTGGGCAAGGTCTACGAAGGCCCGATCACCAAGATTCTGGAGTTCGGTGCGCTCGTCAACCTGCTGCCTGGCAAGGACGGCTTGCTGCACATCAGCCAGATCGCGCACCAGCGTGTCGAGAAGGTCACCGACTTCCTGAAGGAAGGCCAAGTGGTCAAGGTCAAGGTGCTCGAGACCGACGAGAAGGGCCGCGTCAAGCTGTCGATGAAGGCCCTGATCGAACGTGAACCCCAGCCCGCGCACGATTGATGCGCCAGGGCCGCGCACCCACGCGCGGCCCACCCCTGGAGTTTCAACACCATGAAAGCCATCGAAATTGCGTCGTACGGCGCGCCCGAGGTGCTGCGGCTCGTTGAACGGCCTGCGCCGGTGGCGGGTGCCGGTGAGTTGCTGATCCGCGTCGCTGCGTCTGGCATCAATCGCCCTGATGTGCTTCAGCGCAAAGGCAAGTACCCGGTCCCACCGGGTGCATCGGACCTGCCGGGACTCGAAGTGGCAGGTGTCATCGTCGATGGGGATCGCGAAGCGTTGGCTGCGGCGGGATTCAAGCTCGGTGATCGCGTGTGCGCGCTGGTGGCGGGCGGAGGTTATGCCGAACTCTGCGTGGCGCCTGTCGGCTCCTGTCTCCCGGTGCCAGCAGGGTTCAGTGACGCCGAGGCTGCCAGCTTGCCAGAGACCTTCTTCACCGTCTGGTCCAACGTGTTCGATCGGGCACGGTTGCAGCCGGGGGAGACGTTCCTGGTGCAGGGTGGCACGAGTGGCATCGGTGTCACAGCGATCCAGTTGGCCAAGGCCTGGGGTGCGACGGTCATCGCGACCGCGGGCAGTGACGAGAAGTGCGCCGCGTGCGTGTCGCTCGGCGCAGACCACGCGATCAACTACCGCAGCCAGGACTTTTCTGCCGAGGTGATGAGCGTCACGAACAAGCGCGGTGCCAACGTCATTCTCGACATGGTGGCGGGCAGCTACGTGGCTCGTGAGTTGAGTTGCCTGGCCGATGATGGTCGCCTGGTCATCATCGCCGTACAGGGCGGCGTCGAAGCGCAGATCGACGCGGGTGCCGTGCTCCGTCGGCGTCTGACCATCACGGGTTCTACGCTGCGGCCTCGGCCGGTGGCGTTCAAGGCGGCGATCGCGAAGTCATTGCGCGAGCACGTGTGGCCCTGGCTCGAGGCACAACGCGTCAAGCCGGTGATCTTCAAGACCTTCGCTGCCGAACAGGCGCCTCAGGCGCACGCGCTGATGGAATCGAACGAGCACATCGGCAAGATCGTGCTGACATGGTGAATCGAGGAACCGATTTCATGCGTCGCAAACTGGTGGTGGGCAACTGGAAGATGAACGGCAGCCGCGCGGCAAATGCCGAGCTGCTGGCCGGCATCAATGCGGCGGGGCCGTGGGACGCGGGCGTTGCAGTGTGCGCGCCGTTCCCATATCTCGCCGACGTGGCTCTGTCTCTGCAGGGCTCGCGTATCCAGTGGGGCGCCCAGGATTGCTCGGCCCACGAGTCGGGTGCCTACACCGGTGAGGTGTCGGCGGCGATGCTGGCCGAGTTCGGTTGCCACTATGTGATCGTGGGTCACTCGGAGCGCCGTGCGTATCACGCGGAATCCGATCAGCTGGTGGCCGACAAGGCCAAGACGGTGTTGGCCCACAAGCTGACGCCGATCGTGTGTGTGGGCGAGACCCTTGCTGAGCGGGACGGAGGGCAGACCGGTGCTGTCGTGAAGCGGCAACTCTCGGCCGTGATCCACACGCTCGCGCACTGCATCTCGCAAGTGGTGGTGGCCTACGAACCCGTGTGGGCCATCGGTACCGGCAAGACGGCCACACCCGAGCAGGCCCAGGCGGTGCACGCGCTGCTCCGTGCTCAGTTGCATGCTGCCACGCAGAAAGCCGACGAGATGCTGATCCTCTACGGTGGCAGCGTGAAGGCCGACAACGCGACGCAGCTTTTTTCGCAAGCAGACATCGATGGCGGGCTCATCGGCGGCGCCTCTCTCAAGGCCGCTGATTTCGCAGCCATCTGCCAGGCCGCCAGTTGAGGTCGGCCTGAAGAATTTTTTGGAGCAATAAGAATGCAAATGTTGATGAACGTCGTGGTGGCTGTGCAGATTCTTGCGGCCCTGGTGATGATCGGTCTGGTGCTGATCCAGCACGGCAAGGGTGCCGACATGGGGGCCTCTTTCGGCAGCGGTGCCTCAGGCAGCCTCTTCGGTGCCACCGGCAGCGCCAACTTCCTCTCTCGCTCCACGGCTGTTTGCGCCGCGGTGTTCTTCTGCTGCACGCTGGCGTTGGCCTATTCGTCCAACATTCGCGTCAGCACCGAAGGCACCAGCGTGCTCGACCGCGCTGCGGCAGGGGCGGCGAGCGCACCCGCCAGCGGTGCTCTGCCGATCCCGGGCGCAGCGAGCGCGGCATCGGGTACGGCGTCGACGCCTGCACCCGCAGCGTCGGGCGCAGCGATCCCCGGCAAGTGACGCCAAACTGAAGCCTCATCACCGATCAAAACAGACTGCTGCGATGCAGCAGCCGAATGAGATCAGGAGACGTTTGAGGTTAGAATTTGTGGCTGTCTGGTGAGCTATTCCTCATGCAATCCAGGCCTGCTGCTAGTCAGTGGTAAGCGGTAAAACGTTAGGCCGACGTGGTGAAATTGGTAGACACGCTATCTTGAGGGGGTAGTGGCGAAAGCTGTGCGAGTTCGAGTCTCGCCGTCGGCACCAGATCTATCGGCAAGGCACTTTGTGGTGTCTTGCCTTCAGCCAAAAGCCAACCACGCCCACCATGAATCTTGGTCCCTACCTTCCTGTGATCCTGTTCATCCTGGTTGGTGTGGGAGTCGGGGTGGCGCCTCAAGTGCTTGGCTTTCTCTTCGGCCCGCATCGCCCTGATGCTGCCAAGAACTCTCCCTACGAATGCGGCTTCGAGGCCTTTGAAGACGCACGCATGAAGTTCGATGTGCGCTACTACCTGGTGGCCATTCTCTTCATCCTGTTCGACCTGGAAATTGCTTTCCTCTTCCCGTGGGCCGTGTCGTTGCGCGAGATCGGCGTGGCGGGCTTCTGGGCCATGATGTTGTTCCTGGGCATTCTGGTCGTGGGCTTTGCCTACGAGTGGAAAAAAGGTGCCCTGGACTGGGAATGATGGCGCCCCTCGCCCAACGATTACGTTGGCCGATCCCCCGAGGGGATGCGGGCCGGCTTGGGGCGGCCCGGCGCTCGGCCCACCGCCACTTTACGTTTTGAGGTAGCAGTATGGGTATCGAAGGCGTTCTCAAAGAAGGTTTCGTCACCACCAGCGTCGACACGCTGATCAACTGGTCCAAGACCGGTTCGCTGTGGCCGATGACCTTCGGCTTGGCGTGTTGTGCGGTCGAGATGATGCATGCCGGCGCGGCGCGTTATGACATCGATCGTTTCGGCATGCTGTTCCGCCCCAGCCCGCGCCAGAGCGACTTGATGATCGTCGCCGGCACGCTGTGCAACAAGATGGCGCCGGCTCTGCGCAAGGTCTACGACCAGATGGCTGAGCCGCGCTGGGTGCTGTCGATGGGTTCTTGTGCCAACGGCGGTGGTTATTACCACTACAGCTATTCGGTGGTGCGTGGCTGCGACCGCATCGTGCCGGTCGACGTGTATGTGCCCGGTTGCCCTCCGACGGCCGAGGCCTTGCTCTACGGCATCCTGCAATTGCAGGCCAAGATCCGCCGCGAAAACACCATCGCCCGCTGAGCATCCATGAGCAGACTCGACACCCTCCAGGCGACGCTGGAAACCGTGCTTGGTGCGCGGATCAAGAAGCTTGTGCGCGATCGCGGCGAGATCACGATCACCGTTCCGGCAGCCGACTACATTCCCGCCGCGCTGCAATTGCGTGACGAGCCGTCGCTGCGCTTCGAACAGCTGGTCGACATCTGCGGCGTCGACTACTCGGCCTACAAGGACCAGCCACAAGAGGGCTCGCGTTTCGGTGTGGTGTCGCATCTGCTGTCGGTGACTCACAACTGGCGCGTACGGCTGAAGGTGTTCTGCCCTGATGACGACTTGCCCTCGGTCGAGTCGATCACGCCGGTATGGAACTCAGCCAACTGGTTCGAGCGCGAAGCGTTCGACCTCTACGGCATCCTCTTCGAAGGCCATGTGGACCTGCGCCGCATCCTCACCGACTACGGCTTCATCGGTCACCCGTTCCGCAAGGACTTCCCGACCTCCGGCCATGTCGAGATGCGCTACGACCCCGAGCAGAAGCGCGTCATCTACCAACCGGTGACCATCGAGCCGCGCGAGATCACGCCGCGCATCATTCGCGAAGACAACTACGGCGGGCTGCACTGAGCGCGCGAGCGCGAAGCAACACTCCATGGCAGAGATCAAGAACTACACCCTGAACTTCGGCCCGCAGCACCCTGCAGCCCACGGCGTGCTGCGCCTGGTGCTCGAGCTCGACGGCGAAGTGATCCAGCGCGCCGACCCCCACATCGGCCTGCTGCACCGCGCCACCGAGAAGCTGGCCGAGAGCAAGACCTTCATCCAGTCGCTGCCCTACATGGACCGCCTCGACTACGTGTCGATGATGTCCAACGAGCACGCCTACTGCTTGGCCATCGAGCGCCTGCTGGGCGTCGACGTACCCGAGCGAGCGCAGTACATCCGCGTGATGTTCTCCGAACTCACCCGCCTGCTGAACCACCTGCTGTGGTTGGGTGCGCACGGGCTAGATTGCGGTGCGATGAACATCCTCATCTACTGCTTCCGCGAACGCGAAGACCTGTTCGACATGTACGAGGCCGTATCGGGTGCCCGCATGCATGCCGCCTATTTCCGACCGGGCGGTGTGTACCGCGACCTGCCGGACACGATGCCGCAGTACAAGGCATCCAAGATTCACAACGCCAAGGCCATCTCGAAGCTGAACGAGAACCGCTCGGGCTCGCTGCTCGATTTCATTGACGATTTTTGCCAGCGCTTCCCGGCCAACGTCGATGACTACGAGACGCTGCTCACCGACAACCGCATCTGGAAGCAGCGCACCGTGGGCATTGGCGTGGTCTCGCCGGAGCGCGCGCTGAACCTCGGCTTCACCGGCCCGATGCTACGCGGCTCGGGTATCGAGTGGGACCTGCGCAAGAACCAACCGTACGAGGTCTATGACCGCATGGACTTCGACGTCCCGGTGGGCACGAATGGCGACACCTATGACCGCTACCTCGTACGCGTGCAAGAGATGCGCGAGGCCAACCGCATCATCAAGCAGTGTGTCGACTGGCTGCGCAAGAACCCCGGCCCGGTGATCACCGACAACCACAAGGTGGCGCCGCCTTCGCGTGTGGACATGAAGTCCAGCATGGAAGAATTGATTCACCACTTCAAGCTCTTCACCGAAGGTTTCCACGTGCCCGAAGGTGAGGTCTATGCCGCAGTGGAGCACCCGAAAGGCGAGTTCGGCATCTACCTGATCAGCGACGGCGCCAACAAACCCTACCGCCTGAAGATCCGTCCCCCTGGTTTTTCACACCTGGCAGCGCTGGACGAAATGGCGCGCGGCCACATGATTGCGGACGCCGTGGCGGTCATCGGCACGATGGACATTGTGTTTGGAGAGATTGACCGGTGAACAAGCCCGAGATGATTTCCAACGCCGTGATTTCCGACAAGACGCGTGCTCGCTTCGACAAGGAAGTCGCCAAGTACCCGGCCGACCAGAAGCAGTCGGCCGTGATGGCCTGCTTGACCATCGTGCAGCAGGAGCAGGGCTTCGTGTCTGCCGACAGCGAGCGCCTAGTCGCCGACTACCTCGGCATGCCACCGATTGCGGTGCATGAGGTCACGACCTTCTACAACATGTACAACCAGCAGCCGCTGGGCACGTTCAAGCTCAACGTCTGCACCAATCTGCCCTGCCAGTTGCGCAACGGCCAGTCTGCGCTGAACTACCTGTGCGGCAAGCTCGGTGTGGAAGAGGGCGGAACGACCGCCGACGGCGTGCTGACCCTCCAGAAGAGCGAATGCCTGGGTGCCTGCGCCGACTCGCCGGTGCTGTTGGTCAATGACCGTCAGATGTGCAGCTTCATGGACGAGCAGCGCCTGGACGAATTGGTCGGCACGCTGCGTGCAGCGGCTGCTGCAAAGTGAACGGGGCCTTATCCATGTCGCAACCGATCGTCGATCTTTCCAGGTTCCAGGCCACCGGCACCGAGACCTGCTTCCACGGCCGCCACATCGGCGCGCAAATCTATGACGGGCTCGATGGCCGCAACTGGTCGCTGAAGGACTACGAAGCACGCGGTGGCTACCAGGCGCTGCGCAAGATACTCGCCGGCGCGGACGGTGCCGAGCCGATGACGCCCGAGCAGGTGATCGCCGAGGTCAAGGCTTCGGGTCTGCGCGGCCGCGGTGGTGCGGGCTTTCCGACGGGGCTGAAGTGGAGTTTCATGCCGCGCATGTTCCCTGGCGCGAAATACCTCGTCTGCAATTCCGACGAAGGCGAGCCGGGCACCTGCAAGGACCGCGACATCCTGATGTTCAACCCGCACATCGTGATCGAAGGCATGGCGATCGCCGCCTTCGCGATGGGCATCAGCGTTGGCTACAACTACATCCACGGCGAAATCTTCGAGGTGTACGAACGCTTCGAAGCGGCGCTCGAAGAAGCCCGCGCGGCCGGTTACCTGGGCGACAAGATTTTCGGCTCGGCCTTCAACTTCCAGCTGCATGCCTCGCACGGTTTCGGCGCCTACATCTGCGGCGAAGAGACGGCCTTGCTTGAGTCGCTGGAAGGCAAGAAGGGCCAACCGCGCTTCAAGCCGCCGTTCCCGGCCAGCTACGGCCTCTACGGCAAGCCGACGACGATCAACAACACCGAAACGTTTGCAGCAGTGCCTTGGATCATCCGCAACGGCGGGCCGAAGTATCTGGAGATCGGCAAGCCGAACAACGGCGGCACCAAGATCTTCTCGGTGGTGGGCGATGTCAACAAGCCGGGAAACTTCGAGATCCCGCTGGGCACACCGTTCACCAAGTTGCTCGAACTCGCCGGCGGTGTGCGCACTGGCCGCAAGCTGAAGGCCGTGATCCCCGGCGGTTCGTCGTCGCCGGTGCTGCCCGCGGCCATCATGAACGAGCTGACCATGGACTACGACTCGATCGCCAAGGCCGGCTCCATGCTCGGCTCGGGCGCCGTGATCGTGATGGACGACTCGCGCGACATGGTGAAGAGCCTGCTGCGTCTCTCGTACTTCTACATGCACGAGAGCTGCGGCCAGTGCACGCCGTGCCGCGAAGGCACAGGCTGGCTATACCGCATGGTCGAGCGCATCTCCAACGGCCAGGGTCGCATGGAAGACATCGACCTGCTGAATTCGGTGGCCGACAACATCCAGGGCCGCACCATCTGTGCTTTGGGCGATGCCGCCGCGATGCCGGTGCGCGCCATGATCAAACACTTCCGCGATGAATTCGTTCATCTCATCGAGCACAAGACCAGCGTGGTCCCGGCTTACGTCTGACCGGTACCTCAGGGCACACACGACATGATCGAAATCGAACTCGACGGGAAGAAGGTAGAGGTTGTCGAAGGCAGCATGGTGATGCATGCCGCCGACAAGGCCGGCACCTACATCCCGCATTTCTGCTATCACAAGAAGCTGTCCATCGCGGCCAATTGCCGCATGTGCCTGGTCGATGTCGAGAAGGCGCCGAAGCCGATGCCGGCCTGCGCCACGCCCGTCACCCAGGGCATGATCGTTCGCACCAAGAGCCCGAAGGCGCTGCAGGCGCAGCAGGGCGTGATGGAGTTCCTGCTCATCAACCACCCGCTCGACTGCCCCATCTGCGACCAGGGCGGCGAGTGCCAGCTGCAAGACCTGGCGGTGGGCTATGGTGGTTCATCGTCGCGCTACACCGAAGAAAAGCGCGTGGTCTTCCACAAGGACGTGGGCCCGCTGATCTCGATGGAAGAGATGAGCCGCTGCATCCATTGCACCCGCTGCGTGCGCTTCGGACAGGAAGTGGCCGGCGTGATGGAGCTGGGCATGATCCACCGCGGCGAGCACTCCGAGATCACCACGGTCGTCGGCGACACCGTCGATTCCGAGCTGTCGGGCAACATGATCGACATTTGCCCGGTGGGTGCGTTGACCAGCAAGCCGTTCCGCTACAGCGCCCGCACCTGGGAACTGTCGCGTCGCAAGAGCGTGAGCCCGCACGACAGCACCGGTGCCAATCTGATCGTGCAGGTCAAGAACAACAAGGTGCTGCGCGTCGTGCCGCTTGAGAACGAAGACGTCAACGAATGCTGGCTCGCCGATCGCGACCGTTTCTCGTACGAAGCCGTCAACAGCGACGAGCGCCTCACCGCGCCGATGATCAAGCAAGGCGGCGAGTGGAAGCCGGTCGACTGGACCACTGCGCTCGAATACGTGGCCAAGGGCCTGACGCAGATCAAGGCCGACCACGGCGCCAAGAGCATCGGTGCGCTGGGTTCGGCCCACAGCACGGTCGAAGAACTGCACCTGTTGGCGAAACTGGTTCGTGGCCTGGGCAGCGAGAACATCGACCACCGTACGCGCCACGCCGATTTTGGCAATGTGGGCGGCGTCCGCTGGCTCGGTACGTCCGTGGCATCGCTGTCGACGCTGCAAAGCGCGCTCGTCGTCGGTTCGTTCCTGCGCAAGGACCACCCGCTGTTCGCTCAGCGCATTCGCCAGGCCACCCGCAAGGGCGCCAAGGTGCACAGCATCCACGCGGTGCAAGACGATTGGCTGATGCCGGTCGCCAACCACCTGTCGGTCGCGCCCAGCCAATGGGTGCAAGCGCTGGCTGAAGTGGCTGCTGCTGTCGCCTCGGCCAAGGGTGTTGCTGCACCGGTGGCAGCCGATGCCGGTCCCGCTGCGAAGGCCATCGCTACTTCGCTGATGGCGGGTGAGCGCAAGGCCGTTCTGCTGGGCAACGCGGCCGCGCAACACCCGCAAGCCAGCCAGCTTCTCTCGTTGGCCACCTGGATTGGCGAACAGACTGGCGCCTCGGTGGGTTACCTCACCGAAGCCGCGAACACGGTCGGCGCGCAACTCGTCAACGCGCTGCCCGGCAACGGCGGGTTGAATGCCGGCCAGATGCTCGGCGGTGCTCTGAAGGCCTGCGTGCTGCTGAATGTGGAGCCTGCGTTTGACGCGGCCAATGCCGGTGGCGCCATTGCGGCACTGCAGTTGGCCGACATGGTGATCGCGCTGACACCCTTCAAGACCGCTGCGGTCGACTGCGCCGACGTGCTGCTGCCCATTTCGCCGTTCAGCGAAACCTCGGGCAGCTTCGTCAGCGCCGAGGGTCGCGTTCAAAGCTTCCACGGCGTGGTGAAGCCGCTCGGTGACACCCGGCCGGCGTGGAAGGTGCTGCGTGTGCTGGGCAACCTGCTCGGCCTGCGTGGGTTCGACCACGAAACCTCCGAAGAAGTGCGGGCCGAAGCGCTGGGTGATTTGGGCGCCGTGGCATCGCGCCTGAGCAATCGCCCGGTCGCCGCTCCGGTTGCGTCAAACCCGGCGGTATCGGGCCTCGAGCGCATTGCCGAAGTGCCGATCTACGCCGCCGACTCGCTGGTGCGTCGCGCCACGTCTCTGCAGCTCACTGCTGACGCCAAGCCGCCGGTCGCGAGCCTGCCGGCGGCGCTCTGGTCGCAACTGGGCTTGAGTGATGGCGCTTCGGTGAAGGTCTCGCAGGGCAACGCACACGCCGTGCTGCCAGCGCGCCTCGATGACACGCAGGCGGCCAACACCGTGCGCGTGCCGGCGAGCCACCCGGCCACTGCAGCGTTGGGTGCCATGTTCGGCGCCATCACCGTCGAGAGGGCCTGAGCATGCTCGACACCTTCAACGCATTTGGCACCTCGGTGCTCGGCGGCGCCTGGCCGGTGGTCTGGTCGCTGATCAAGATCATTGCCCTCGTCGCGCCGCTGATGGGCTGCGTGGCTTACCTCACGCTGTGGGAACGCAAGGCCATCGGCTGGACGCAGATCCGCCCCGGCCCCAACCGCGTCGGCCCGTTCGGTTTGCTGCAGCCGATCGCCGATGCAGTGAAACTGATCTTCAAGGAGATCATTCTTCCGACTGCGGCCAACCGCAACCTGTTCCTGCTCGGCCCGATCATGACCATCATGCCGGCGCTGGCGGCCTGGGCCGTGGTGCCCTTTGGTCCCGACGCGGCAGTGGCCAACATCAACGCCGGCCTGCTGTTCCTGATGGCCATCACCTCGATGGAGGTCTACGGCGTGATCATCGCCGGCTGGGCCTCGAACTCGAAGTACGCCTTCCTCGGCGCGCTGCGCGCTTCGGCGCAGATGGTCAGCTACGAAATCGCGATGGGCTTTGCCCTGGTCGTGGTGCTGATGGTGTCGGCCAGCCTGAACATGACCGACATCGTGGTCGGGCAGGGCAAGGGCATGTTCGCCGACCGCGGCGTGAGCTTCTTGTCCTGGAATTGGCTGCCGCTGCTGCCGATCTTCGTTGTGTACTTCATCTCCGGTCTGGCCGAAACCAACCGCCACCCGTTCGACGTGGTCGAGGGCGAATCCGAGATCGTTGCCGGCCACATGATCGAGTACTCGGGCATGGCCTTCGCCATGTTCTTCCTGGCCGAGTACGCCAACATGATTCTGGTCTCGGTGCTGGCCGTGACCATGTTCCTCGGCGGTTGGCTGGCCCCGGTGTCGTTTGCTGCATTCGGCATGCAGACGCCGGTGTGGATCGCCAGCACGGCCTGGTTCTGGGACTGGTTCTGGCTCTTCAGCAAGACCTTCGTCGTCGTCACGATGTTCCTCTGGGTGCGGGCCACGTTCCCTCGCTTCCGCTACGACCAGATCATGCGTCTGGGCTGGAAGATTTTCATCCCCGTCTCGCTCGTGTGGCTGGTGGTGGTGGGCCTGTGGATCCAGTCGCCCTGGAACATCTGGAAGTAAATATGGTTCACCCCCTACGGCCTTCGGCCGCCCCCTTCAAGGGGGCTAAGCCCGGACATGAAGGGTCCAGTGGACCTTTCATGCCTGGCGAAGAATTGGGCTTTTTGGCCCTATGCGGCCTGCAATGCACACCAGCGGCCCGGCAAAGCCGGTTCCGCGGTGTTTTGCTTGGTCTTTGTTTCGAGGTTTGACATGGCCGCCATAGCAACCGTCAAAGAACTGTTTTCGAGCTTCATGCTCACCGAGCTCTTCAAGGGCCTGGCGTTGACTGGCCGGCATTTCTTGTCGCGCAAGATCACCGTGCAGTTTCCCGAAGAGAAGACGCCGCAGAGCCCGCGCTTTCGCGGCCTGCATGCACTGCGCCGTTATGAAAATGGCGAAGAGCGTTGCATCGCCTGCAAGCTGTGCGAGGCGGTGTGTCCGGCGCTGGCGATCACGATCGAGTCGGAAGTGCGTGACGACGGCTCGCGCCGCACCACGCGCTACGACATCGACCTGACCAAGTGCATCTTCTGCGGCTTCTGCGAAGAGAGTTGCCCGGTCGACTCGATCGTCGAAACCCACATCTTCGAATACCACGGTGAAAAGCGGGGCGACCTGTACTTCACCAAGGACATGCTGCTCGCCGTGGGCGACCGCTACGAAAAAGAAATCGCCGCCAACAAGGAGGCTGACGCGCGCTATCGCTGAAGGCGTGGCCGGCTGCATGCCGGCCGCTCGTTGGTGACTCGCGCTCAAGAACAACATGGACACATCGACCGCGCTCTTCTATCTCTTCTCTGCTGTGATGCTCGGGGCGTCGTTCCGCGTCATCACCGCACGCAGCGCCGTGCATTCCGCGCTGTTTCTGGTGCTGGCCTTTTTCTCGGCTTCTTGCGTGTGGCTGCTGCTTCGCGCCGAGTTCCTCGCCATCTCGCTGGTGCTGGTGTATGTCGGTGCGGTGATGGTGCTCTTCCTGTTCGTCGTGATGATGCTCGACGTCAACGTCGATGCGTTGCGCGTGGGGTTCTGGAAGCACTTCCCGGTGGCGGCCTTGGTCGGCGTGATCATCGCGTTGGAAATGGCGCTGGTGCTGATCCCCGGCTTCGACCTGCGCTCGGCACCGGTGCCCGACGCCAAGGCGATTGAACTCGGCAATACCAAGTTGTTGGGCATCCAGATCTACACGCGCTACCTCTACCCGCTGCAGATTGCGGCCGTGCTGCTGCTGGTGGCCATCATTGCTGCCATTGCGCTCACGCTGCGCCAGCGCAAGGACAGCAAGGCCATCAACGCCTCTGATGCCGTGAAGGTGAAGAAGGCCGACCGGCTGCGCATCGTGAAGATGCAGGCCGTGGTCGAACCGCCCCCTGCACCGCCCGAGCCGCCTGCCGCGCCTCCCACAGGAGAAAAGAAATGACCGGTCTGGCCTTGGGCTCTGTGTCACTGGGGCATTACCTGACGGTGGGTGCGATCCTGTTCGCTCTGTCGGTGATCGGCATCTTCCTCAACCGCAAGAACCTGATCATTCTGTTGATGGCCATCGAGCTGATGCTGCTCGCCGTCAATCTGAACTTCGTGGCCTTCTCGTACTACCTGGGCGACATGGCCGGGCAGGTGTTCGTGTTCTTCATCCTCACGGTGGCGGCAGCCGAATCGGCGATCGGCCTGGCCATCCTGGTGGTGCTGTTCCGCAACCGATCCAACATCAACGTCGACGAGCTCGACGTTCTCAAAGGCTGAAGTCGGAATGTCAGCGACTCTCTCTCCCAACCTGCTGCTTGCCGTACCGCTGCTGCCATTGGCAGGTGCCATCATTGCCGGCTTCTTCGGCAAGGTCGTCGGTCGCCGCGGCTCGCACATCGCCACGATCCTCGGCGTGCTGATCGCCTTCATCCTGTCGGCCATCACGCTGAAAGACGTGCTTGACGGCGCTCGTTTCAACGCCACGGTCTATGAGTGGATGACGTTGGGCAGCCTGAAGATGGAAGTCGGCTTCCTGATCGACGGGCTGTCGGCCATGATGATGTGCGTGGTGACCTTTGTGTCGCTGATGGTGCACATCTACACCATCGGCTACATGGAAGAAGACGATGGCTATCAGCGCTTCTTCTCGTACATCTCGCTGTTCACCTTCTCGATGCTGATGCTCGTGATGAGCAACAACTTCCTGCAGCTGTTCTTCGGCTGGGAGGCGGTGGGCCTGGTCTCGTACCTGCTGATCGGCTTCTGGTACACGCGGCCGACGGCGATCTTCGCCAACATGAAGGCCTTCCTGGTCAACCGAGTAGGTGACTTCGGCTTCATCCTCGGCATCGGCCTGGTGGTGGCTTTTGCCGGCACCTTGAACTACGGCGAAGTGTTCGCCAAGTCCGAAGAGATCGCCAAGCTCAGCTTCCCCGGCACCGAGTGGATGTTGATCACCGTGATCAGCATCTGCCTCTTCATCGGCGCCATGGGCAAGAGCGCGCAGTTCCCGCTACACGTGTGGCTGCCCGACTCGATGGAAGGCCCGACCCCGATCTCGGCGCTGATTCACGCGGCGACCATGGTGACGGCCGGCATCTTCATGGTGGCGCGCATGTCACCGCTGTTCGAGCTGTCTGACACAGCCTTGAGCTTCGTACTGGTGATCGGCGCGATCACGGCGCTGTTCATGGGCTTCCTCGGGATCATCCAGAACGACATCAAGCGCGTCGTCGCGTATTCCACGCTGTCGCAGCTGGGCTACATGACGGTGGCGCTCGGCGCCTCGGCCTACTCGGTCGCTGTGTTCCACCTGATGACGCATGCCTTCTTCAAGGCGCTGCTGTTCCTAGCGGCCGGCTCGGTGATCATCGGCATGCACCACGACCAAGACATCCGCAACATGGGTGGCTTGCGCAAGTACATGAAGATCACCTGGTTCACGTCTTTGCTGGGGTCGCTGGCACTGATCGGTACGCCGTTCTTCTCGGGCTTCTACTCCAAGGACAGCATCATCGAAGCGGTGCACGAGAGCCATCTCTGGGGCTCCGGTTTTGCTTACTTCGCGGTGGTGGCAGGCGTTTTCGTCACGGCCTTCTATTCATTCCGGATGTACTTCCTGGTCTTCCATGGCAAGGAACGCTTCCATCACAAGCCCTTCCCAGGCGAGCACGATCACCATGACGACCATGGTGAGCACCATG
>Ga0307515_10001343_pt1 | contig 55676 bp, 54 predicted proteins | sample 17_EM_MG_FD_194513 | JGI IMG/M metagenome (GOLD analysis project Ga0307515, IMG submission 194513) | Populus trichocarpa ectomycorrhiza microbial communities from riparian zone in the Pacific Northwest, United States - 17_EM | ecosystem: Host-associated > Plants > Roots > Unclassified | place...
TAGGAGGCGCCGTTGAGGAAGCCGGTCGGCAGGCTCGAATCGCTCCTCAGTGCCCAGCCAGCAGATATCGCTAGACTCACCATCCTGCGCGTTAGCGGAAGCTGAGACAACCGTCGCCGAACACCCTGCTTGTGACTCAACGTTCACCAGTCCAATGAAGCGTCTTATTCTTGTTCTTGTCCTGCTGGTAGCCAGTATCGGATGGATCGCCTACAAGAAATACACCCAATACAAGAACGAACGAGAGGCCGCCACATGGGAGAAGTTTGAGCCGTCGCGCTCTGAGACAGCGCCTCAACCGGTACCCCAGCCACAGCCAGCAAGCAGCGGTACGGATTCGCATTGAGGCAGCCGCTGGAATAGTCCAGGGGGCAGATGGTGTAGTGCATTCGCCGCGGCGCTTTGGCGACCGGGTGCCAAAATCGGCCGCGCCGGATCGGCCGGTCGCGGGGAGACGCCATGACCAAGCAGGTGATGTGGACTCTGGTGGTGAGCCTCGGGCTGTCGGCCACTGCGCTCGCGGCCGACAACCCGGAGTGCCCGGCCGGCAGCTTCCTGACCGTCAGCGGCAAGATCAAGCGCTTCAGCGACAGCACCAGCCAGAGCTACCGCTTCAGCGAAGCCGAGTTGCTGAAGCTGCCCAGCAGGAAGCTCAAGACCACAGTCGACTGGTCACCGGTGGCCGAGTGGACGGGCCCCAGCCTCGACGAGGTGCTGAAGGTGGTCGGCACCGACGCGTCCGCCGCCAAGCTGCGCGTGGTCGCGCTCGACGGCTTCGCCGCGTTCATCCCAATGACCGACCTGGCGATCTACGCCCCGCTGATCGCCCACACGAAAGACGGCAAGCGCCTCAACGACCCCAAGCACGGCCCGCTGTTCATCGTCTTTCCGCGCGACAAGTTTCCCGAGCTGCAGACCACCGCCGCCGGCGTCAAGTTCGTCTGGGCGCTGTGCAAGATCGAAGTCCAGTAGGGCGCTGATCCGCGGGCCACCGAACGTCTCATCACGGCGATTGCCGCCAGCCCTCCTTCGACGAAAGGCCGGGTTTGAAACATTTGAAATCTGCAAATGAAATCACCCCCACAGCCGGCTTTGGTATTACTACCAACCACACGCGCCGCCTGACGGCGCGATAAAGACAGCTGACATCACACACGGCCCACGAGCCGGTGGAGAGACCGTGGAGACAAGACCTCGCATCCTCGTCGTCGACGACGAGGCGGACATGGTGGCCTCGCTGCAGGATGTGCTGCGCAAGGCCGGCTTCGAAGCCGATGGCGCGCCCGACGGCGCCACGGCGCGTGGCCTGCTGGCCGCGCAACGCTACGACCTGCTGCTGCTCGACCTGCGGCTGCAAGCCGAGGACGGGCTGACGCTGGCCCGGCTGCTGCGCCAGCGCAGCGACGCGCCGATCATCATGATCAGCGGCAGCAGTGACGAAACCGACCGCGTGCTGCTGCTGGAGCTGGCGGCGGACGACTTCCTGATCAAGCCGTTCAGCCCACGCGAGCTGGTGGCCCGTGTGCGCGCGGTGCTGAGGCGCTACGGCCACGCCGCTGCGGCCGATTCGCCCGCCGCCGCCGAACCCGCGGCCACAAAGCCTCCCACCGCGCCACGTGGTGAGCAGCTGCGCTTCGGCGACTGGCTGCTCGACGTGGCCGAGCGTGACCTGCGCCATGTCGACGGCAGCGCCTGCCCGCTGACGCAGGCCGAATACCGGCTGCTCGAAGCCTTCGTGCGCCAGCCCCGCCGGGTCTGGTCGCGCGATCAGCTGCTGGAGCACACCCGCAGCGTCGACACCGAGGTCTTCGACCGGACGATCGACGTGCTGATCCTGCGCCTGCGCCGCAAGATCGAGCCGAACCCGAAGCACCCACGCTACATCTGCACCGAACGCGGCCTGGGCTACGCCTTCGCGGCGGACGTGCAAAAGGTATGAGTCCCGACCGGCCGCCCGTAGGGACTCATTCCCTCCTGGAGGGACTGGGCCGCAGGCCCAAGGGTGCACTCATCACGCCGGCGCGGCAGCCGCGATGAATGTGTCGCACTGGTCGCTGCAGCGGGTGCGCACGCGCCTGCTGGCGGCCTTTGGCGTGCTGCTGGTGGCGGCCATCGGGCTGGCCGTCGTCGGCTGGTATGGCATGCGCAGCACGCAGCAGGCGCTGGTCGGGGTCGAAGACGAGCTGTTGCCCAACATCTCGCTGGCGTTGGAGCTGGCCCAGCACACCACCCGGCTGGCCGCGCTGGCGCGGCGGATGAGCGATTCGGCCTCGCCAGAAGAGCTGGCCGCGACCCGCGACGAGGCCCAGGCGCTGCTGGAGCAGGTCCAAGCCCAGGCCGAGCGGCTGCGGCCGACCCCGGCGCTGGGTGAAGCGCTGCCGCACCTGCGCGACGGCGTGGCGCACCACCTGGCCGCCCTGGTCGACCTGACGCAGCGCAGCCTGGCCACGCAGGACCAACTGTCGGCCGCCATGCGGCGCCTGAACGAGCTAGGCATCCGGCTGCACCGCGACGCACCGCAACCACTGGACCCGGCCGTCGCTGCGCTGTGGTCGACACTGGTGCTCGGCAGCGTCGCGCCGGACCCGGCCGAGGTCGGCCGCTTCCAGGCCGATGCCGAGGCCTTGCTGCTGGCCGCGCAGCAGCGCCACGCGCTGCCGCAGCTGCCGGCGCCAATGGCCAACACCCTGGCCGAGCTGACCGCGCCCGATGGCCTGCTGGCGCTGCGCCAGCGGCTGGTGGCGCTCAAGCGCGCGACCGAGTACCTGGTCGAAGACACCCGCGCGAATGCCGACGAGCTGAACGCCGAGGTCGGCCGCCACGTCGCCGAGCTGCGCGGCAGCGCGGCCGAACGCAGCCGCAGCGTGCACAGCGCCGTGCGCTTCGGCGAAGGCTGGATGCTGATCCTGGCCTTCGGTTGCCTGGTGATCGCGGTCGGCGCCGCGCGTTATGTCGGCGCTCTGGTGGCCGAGATCGAATCGCTGACCGATGGCATGACCCGGTTGGCCGAAGGCGACACCGCGCCGCGTCGACCAGCCCCGGCACGGCGGGACGAACTCGGCGCGCTGGCCCGCAGCTTCGAGGTCTTTCGTGACCACGTGCTGGCCCGCCAGCGCCTGGTGGCCGAGCTGCGCGAACAGCGCGCGCTGCTGGACGCCGTGCACGAGAGCCTGACCGACGGCCTGGCGGTGTTCGACCCGGCGCAGCACCTGCTGCTGTGGAACCGGCGCTTCGCCCACCTGCTGGCACCGCACGGCGTGATCGTGTCCGCCGGTGTGGCCGCACCGGCGCTGTTCGCTGCCTTGCCAGCCGACACCAGCTGGCGCACGACCCCGGCCGGCGCACCGCAGCCGCTGGCCGGCACCGACCCCGCCGCACTGGCCAAACACGACCACCTGGAGCTGCAGCTGCCCAACGGCACGCTGCTGGAGCTGCGCACCCGCACGATGGCCAGCGGCGGCAGCGTGACACTGGCGACCGACCAGACCACCCGCCGCGCGATCGAAAGCCAGCTGCACCAGGCGCAAAAGCTCGAAGTGCTGGGCCAGTTGACCGGCGGCGTCGCGCACGATTTCAACAACTACCTCGGCACGATGCTGGGCACGCTGGCGCTGCTGGAAAGCGAACTCGCCGGTTCGCCGCGCGCGCATGCGCAGTGGTCGCGCGTGCAGCGCGCCGCGCGTTCGGCCGCCGGGCTGGTGCGGCGCTTGCTGGCCTTTGCCCGCCGCCAGCCGCTGCAGGCCGAGTGGGTGCCTGTGGACGAGATGGTCGAGGAGATGCGCGACCTGGTCGAGTACAGCGCCGGTGACGCGACCGTCGTGCAGCTGGACCTGGGCGCGCAAGCGCGCGGCGTGCGGGTCGACCGTGGCCAGCTGGAGAACGCGCTGCTGAACCTGGTGATGAACAGCGCCGCGGCGATGCCTGGCGGCGGCACGCTGACGGTGCGCAGCCGCAGCACCACGCTGGACGACGGCCGTGACGGCATCGAGCTGAGCGTGCTCGACACCGGCGTCGGCATGAGCGAGGCGACGACGCGCAAGGTCTTCGAGCCCTTCTTCACCACCAAGCCGGCCGGCGTCGGCAGCGGGCTGGGCCTGTCGATCGTCTACGGTTTCGTCAAACAGAGCGGCGGCGACATCACGTTGAACAGCCAGCCCGGCGCCGGCACCTGCGTGACGCTGCGTTTCCCCGCCGCGCCGCGCCCCGCGGAAGCGCCGACCGACGGCGACAGCGCCGCGCCCGGCCAGGCCGACCTGCGCGGCCACCGCGTGCTGCTGGTCGACGACGACGTCGCGCTGCGCCAGACGCTGACCGAAGAGCTCGAGGCCGCCGGCGCCGAGGTGCGCGGCGCCGGTAACGTGGCCGAGGCCGAGGCGCTGCTCGACGCCGGGCCCTGGGCGACCGTGCTGCTGTCGGACATTTGCCTCGGCGCCGGCCTGAGCGGCCTCACGCTGGCGCAAACCGTCGCCGCCAAACGCGACGGGCTGAGAGTGGTGCTGATGTCCGGCCTGCCGCCGGAGCTGTCGGCCACACCCAGCCAAGCCTGGCCGGTGGGCGTGCCTTTCCTGCAAAAACCGTTTGCCGCGCCGGCGCTGCGCCAGGCGCTGGGCGAGGTACCGGCCGACGAGGCGCCACAGAACGCCGCGCGTGTTTCATCGGTTGGTCAACATTCGTAATCGGCCGTTCATCCCGGCCGGGTGAGATGGCGACCAGTGCGAAGGCCGGGAGCATTCCTTGCCTCGCGACGCGAACGACGACGAATCAAGGAGACCTCACCCATGCGCACACCGGGCCACTGGCTTCGAACCGGCATCGCCCTCGCGCTGGCCACCGCTGGCGCCGCGGGCCACGCCGCATCGATCAAGATCTCGTGCGGCTCGGTCGGCCAGGAGCTGGAGCTGTGCAAACGTTCGGCCGAGGCGTGGGCGAAGCAGACCGGGAACCAGGTGCAGGTGGTCGCGACGCCGAACGACGCGAGCGAGCGGCTCGCGCTGTACCAGCAGGTGCTGGGCGCCGCCTCCGACAAGATCGACGTGTTCCAGATCGACGTCGTCTGGCCCGGCCTGCTGGCCAACCACCTGCTCGATCTGAAGCCCACCAGCCGCGGCGCTGAAGGTCAGCACTTCCCGGCGTTCGTCGCCAACAACACGGTCGGCGGCAAGCTGGTCGCGATGCCGTGGTTCGTCAACGCCGGGCTGCTGTTCTACCGCAAGGACCTGCTCGACAAGCACAAGCTCGCGGTGCCGACCACCTGGACCGAGCTGACGACCAGCGCGCGCCGCATTCAAGACGCCGAGCGCGCCGCCGGCAACGACCGGATGTGGGGCTTCGTCTGGCAGGGCCGCGCGTACGAAGGCCTGACCTGCAACGCGCTCGAATGGTCGGTCAGCCATGGCGGCGGCAGCATCGTCGAAAGCGATGGCCGCATCAGCGCGCATAACCCGAAGCTGGCCGATGCACTGAAGACGGCCGCTGGCTGGGTCGGAACCATCTCGCCGACCGCCGTGCTGAACTACGCCGAAGAAGAATCGCGCGGCGTGTTCCAGGCCGGCAACGCGGTCTTCATGCGCAACTGGCCCTACGCGTGGTCGCTGGCGCAGTCCGACGGCAGCACGATCAAGGGCAAGATCGGCGTCGCGCCGTTGCCCGCCGGCCCGGGCGGCAAGCCCGCGGCCACGCTGGGCGGAGAGTCGCTCGCCGTGTCGAGGTACTCGCGCAATGCGGCGCTGGCGACCGAGCTGGTGCTGTACATGACCAGCGCCGCGGTGCAGAAGGAGCGGGCGCTGGCCGGCTCGTTCAACCCGACGCGCCCCGCGCTGTACCAGGACGCCGAGGTGCTGAAGGCCAACCCGTTCATGGGCGACCTGGTCGGCGCTTTCACCAGCGCCGTCGCGCGGCCGACCGCCGCCACCGGCTCGCAGTACAACAAGGTCAGCAACGAGTTCTGGAACGCCACGCACGATGTGTTGGCCGGCCGTGCGCAACCCGATGAAGCGCTGACCAAGCTCGAAGGCAACCTGAAGCGCGCCAGCCGCGGTGGGCGATGGAACTGAAGCTGCGCTCGCGCACCGCAGCCGACGCTGACGGCGCCGCGACGACCGCACCGCGCACGCGCGGCCTGGCCCGCCAGCGCCGCCGCTGGGCGCTGTGGATGCTGGCGCCGCTGCTCGTCACGCTGGCCGGCGTGGCCGGCTGGCCGCTGGTGCGCACGATCTGGCTCAGCTTCACCGATGCGCGCCTGGCCGAGCCGACGCGACACTTCGTCGGGCTCGAAAACTACATCGGCGAATACGGTCTGTGGGCCGACCCCGATTGGTGGAGCGCTGTCGGCAACACGCTCGTCTTCGCAGTTGCCTCGGTCACGCTCGAAACACTGCTGGGTTTGGGCATCGCGCTGCTGATCAACCAGCCCTCGCGCATCCGCCTGCTGCTGCGCACCGCGATGCTGGTGCCGTGGGCGGTGCCGACTGTCGTCTCGGCCAAGATGTGGAGCTGGATGCTGCACGACCAGTTCGGCGTCGTGAACCACTACCTGCTGGCCGCCGGCCTGATCAGTGCGCCGCTGGCATTCACCGCCGATCCATCGCTGTCGCTGGCCACCGTGGTCGCCGTCGATGTGTGGAAGACCACGCCGTTCATGGCGCTGCTGATCCTGGCCTCGCTGCAGATGGTGCCGGGCGATTGCCTCGAAGCCGCGCGGGTCGACGGCGTGCCCCCCATCGCCACCTTCCGCCGCATCACGCTGCCGCTGATCCTGCCAGGTGTTTTGGTGGCGGTGGTCTTTCGCATGCTGGACGCGCTGCGTGTGTTCGACGTGATCTACGTGATGACCTCGAACAGCCGCGACACGCGCAGCATGTCGGTCTTCGTGCGCGAACAGCTGATCGACTTCCAGCAGGTCGGCTACGGCTCGGCCGCGGCGACGACACTGTTCTTCATCATCGCGTTGCTGACGATCGGTGCGATGGCGCTGATGCGCCGCCACGAAAGGCGGACGCAATGAGCCGCAACACGTGGACCCGCTGGCTTGGCCGCGCTGGGTATGCGTTGGCCTCAGCGCTGCTGCTGTTCGTCACGCTGGCGCCGTTGGTGGTCGCCGTGTCGAGCTCGTTCAAGCAGCGGGAGGGCCTGTTCTCCCCCGAGCTGTGGCCCACCCAGCCGACGCTGGACAACTACCTGACACTGTTCCGCGACCAGCCGTTCGCGCACAACCTGCTGAACTCGGCGCTGGTCGCGATCGGTGTCGTCGGCTTGTCGATGCTGCTCGGGTTGATGGCGGCATGGGCGCTCGCAAGAGTCGACTTCCGCGGCCGCGGGCTGCTGCTGCTGACGATCCTGGCAGCGTCGATGTTCCCGCAGGTCGCGGTGCTGTCGGGCATGTTCGAGCTGGTGCGCGTGCTCGGCCTGTATGACTCGCTCGGCGCGCTGTTGCTGGCCGATCTGATGCTGACCTTGCCGTTCACCGTGTGGGTGCTGGTCACCTTCACGCGCCAGCTGCCGCGCGAGCTGGAAGAGGCCGCGGCGATGGACGGCGTCGGCCCGCTGACGCTCGTGTTCCGCATCTTCGCGCCGCTGCTGGCGCCGGCGATGGTCGCGACCGGGCTGCTGGCCTTCATCGCCGCGTGGAACGAGTTCCTGTTCGCGCTGACCTTCACCTTGTCGACCGAGCAACGCACGGTGCCGGTGGCGATGGCGTTGATCAGCGCGCCGAGCAAGTTCGAGTTGCCATGGGGCGCCCTGATGGCCGCTTCGGTGATCGTCACGCTGCCGTTGTTGTTGCTGGTGCTGGTGTTCCAGCGCCGCATCGTCTCTGGGCTGACCCAGGGTGCTGTCAAAGGCTAAGGAGAACCGCATGAGCCGCATCGAACTGCGAGGCGTGCAAAAACGCTTCGGCGACCAGCATGTGCTGCGCGACATCGACCTGGTGATCGAGCCGGGTGAGTTCTGCGTCTTCGTCGGGCCCTCGGGCTGCGGCAAGTCGACGCTGCTGCGGCTGCTGGCCGGGCTGGACGAGCCCAGCGAGGGCGCGATCTCGATCGCCGGCCGGCGCGTCGAGCACACGCCGCCGGCCGAGCGCGACGTGGCGATGGTTTTCCAGAGCTATGCGCTGTACCCGCACATGACCGCGTACGAGAACATGGCCTTCGGCCTGCGCTACCGCAAGCTGGCCGAGGCCGAGATCCACCGCCGCGTGCGCGAAGCCGCACGCATGCTGGACATGGAGAACCTGCTGCAGCGCAAGCCGCGTGATCTGTCCGGTGGCCAGCGCCAGCGCGTCGCGATCGGCCGCGCGATCGTGCGTCAGCCGAGCGTGTTCCTGTTCGACGAACCGCTGTCTAACCTCGACGCTGCGCTGCGTGTGCGCACGCGCGTCGAGCTGGCGCGGCTGCACCGCGCGCTCGGCTCGGCCAGCATGGTCTACGTGACGCACGACCAGGTCGAGGCGATGACCTTGGCGGACAAGATCGTGCTGTTGCGGCCCGCCGCCGAGCGCGGTGAGCTGCCCAGCATCGCCCAATGCGGCCACCCGCTGGAGCTGTACCACCACCCGGCCAACAGCTTCGTCGCCGGCTTCATCGGCTCGCCCGGCATGAACTTCCTGCCCGCCACCGTGCAGGCAATGGCCGACAGCGGCGTGACGCTGCGCACCGGCGCGCAGCCCTGCGAGGCGCGTGTTGCCGCCGCCGGGTTGGCTGCGGGCGAGCCGGTGACGATCGGCATCCGCCCCGAGCATGTGCGGCTCGGTGAAGGCCCGGGCAGCGGCCGCGTCTCGCACGTCGAACAGCTGGGCGAATACGCCTACGTCTACCTCGCCGGTCACGACGGGCCCTTGGCCAACGGCGTCACACCGAAGGGTGGGCCGCTCGCGCCCGAGCCGGCGCTGCTGGTGAAGACCACGCGCGACGACCTGCAGGTGGGCGACCGCCTGGCCTACACGCTGCCGCCCGAAGCGCTGCATCTGTTCCGCCAGGATGGCCGCGCACAACCGCGGCTCGCGACCGCGCACTGACCCCGCTTCTTCCTCCTTCTGCCGACCTGCGCCCGATGAACGCCGCCGACGCCCCTGCCACGACCCCGTACGCCCCCGAGCCCTGGGGCCTGACCGAAACCCGGTTCGACCCGCAGCGCGCCGGGCTGGCCGAGACCTTGTTCGCGCTCGGCAACGGCCGCATCGGCCTGCGCGGTGCGCACGACGAGCCGCTGCCGCGCGGCCGCAGCAGCTCGCAGGACGGCAACTTCCTCAACGGCCTGTTCGAGCGCGAAGCCATCCAATACCCGGAAGACGCGTTCGGCCTGGCGCGCCACAACGAATTCATGCCGAAGCTGCCGAATGGCAAGGCGATCGAGCTGACGCTGGGCGACGAGTGCTTCGACCTGACGCAGGGCCAGGTCGTGGCCTACGAGCGCCGGCTCGACTTTCGCCGCGGTGTGCTGACGCGCCACGTGCAGTGGCGCTCGCCGCGCGGCCGCGTGGTCGCGATCGCCAGCGAACGCATCGTCAGCTTCACGCGGCCCGACATCTACGCGGTGCGCTACCACGTGACCGCACTCGACGCCGGCGGCCCGGTGCACCTGCTGTCGACGCTGGACGCCTGCACGCCGAACCTCGGTGCCGAAGGCGACCCGCGTGTCGGCGCGGCGCGGCCGTCGCCGTTGCAGTGGCACGCCAGCCGCCAGGCCGGCAGCACGATGCTGCTGATGCAGCACACTGAGCACAGCGGCCTGGCACTGGTCAGCGCGCTCGACCATGTGGTCGACAGCCCCGAAGGCTTCGATGCGCGACCCGACATGCCGCGCGCAGGCGAACGGCTGTCGCACTGCGTGGCCGGCGAGCTGCGGCTGGGCCAGAGCGTGACACTGACCAAGTTCGGCTGCTACCTGCACGGCCCGCAAGCCGAACAAGAAGCGTTGGCCGAACTCGCGCTGGCGCAACTGGCAACAGCGCGCCGCGCCGGTTTCGGCACGCTGTGCGAAGAACAGGCGGCTTGGCTCGCCGACTACTGGCAACACGCCGACGTGGAAGTGGGGGGAGATGAGCGGGTACAACAGTCGCTGCGCTTCGGCCTGTTCCACCTGTTGCAATCGGCCGGCCGCGACGGCGCGACCAACATCGCCGCCAAAGGCCTGACCGGCGAGGGCTACGAAGGCCACAGCTTCTGGGACACCGAGGTCTACGTGCTGCCGGTGATGCTGTGGACGGCACCGGCGATCGCCCGCGCGTTGCTCGAGTACCGCTGGCGCGCACTGCCCGCGGCACGCCAACGCGCCCGCGAGATGGCGCATGCGAAGGGCGCGCTGTTCCCCTGGCGCACGATCACCGGTGGCACCGAAAGCTCGTCCTACTTCCCGGCCGGCACCGCACAGGCCCACATCAACGCTGACATCGCGCACGCGGTCAAGCAATACGCCCAGGCCACCGGCGACACGGCCTTCATGACCACGATGGGCGCCGAGTTGGTGCTGGACACCGCGCGCATCTGGCTCGACCTGGGCCACCACGACCCGCGCCGCGGCGGCGCCTTCTGCATCCACGAGGTGACCGGGCCCGACGAGTACACCGCGATGGTGGACAACAACTTCTACACCAACGCGATGGCGCAGCAGCACCTGGCCTATGCGGCCGAGCTGGCCGGCTGGCTGGCGGCCGAGCACCCGGCCGAGCACGCGCGCATCGCTGCGGCGATCGGCTTGGGCGCCGACGAGCCGGCGCGTTGGCGCGCCGCCGCTGCGCAGATGTACCTGCCTGTCGACCCGATCACCGGCGTGCACCCGCAAGACGACGGTTTCCTGCACAAGCCGCACTGGCCGTTTTCGAACGGCAACGGGGTCAGCGGAAATAACCGACCACTTCTGTTGCAGTACCACCCGCTGGTGATCTACCGCCACCAGGTCTGCAAACAAGCCGACGTGGTGCTGGCGCTGCTGCTGCGCGGCGAGCAGTTCACCTTCGAGCAGAAGTGCCGCGACTTCGACTATTACGAGCCGCTGACCACCCACGACTCGTCGCTGTCGGCCTGTGTCTACGGCATCGTCGCGGCCGAGATCGGTCGCGTCGACACCGCGTTCGACTACTTCATGCGCGGCGCGCGCACCGACCTGGACAACACCCACGGCAACACCCAGCACGGCGTGCACACCGCCGCGCTGGCCGGCGCCTGGCTTGGCCTGGCCCAGGGCTTCGGTGGCCTGCGCTTGTTCGACGGCCGGCTGCATTTCGCGCCGTGCCTGCCGGCCGCGTGGACGCACTTCCGCTTCCGGCTGCACTGGCAAAGCGCGCGGCTCGAAATCACGGTACAGCGCGACGCCGCCGAGTACCGCCTGACCGACGGCGCCGAGATCACGCTGTGGCACCACGGCCTGGGCGTGACCTTGTCGCCCGACGCACCGAGCGTGCGGCTGCCGCTGGTCGCAGCCAGCGTGATCGACGCCTCAACCCCACCACCGACCGACACGCCATGCCCCGTCCCGACCCCTGCCGCGCCGTCATCTTCGATCTCGACGGCGTCCTGACCGACACCGCGCACCTGCACTTCCTGGCCTGGCGCGCGCTGGCCGAATCGCTCGGGCTGCCGTTCGACGAGACGTTCAACGAGCGCTTGAAAGGCGTCGACCGGATGGGCTCGCTGGCGCTGATCCTGGCGCAGGATCCCGTGCGGCGCTGGAACGAGACCGAGCGCCTCGCGTTGGCCACGCGCAAGAACGCGCACTACCAGCGATTGCTGGGAGGCCTCGGCCCCAGTGACCTGCTGCCGGGCGCGGCCGAAGCACTCGCGGCCTGCCGCGCGGCCGGCAAACGCATTGCCTTGGCCTCGGTCAGCCACAACGCACCGACCGTGCTGCAGCGCCTGGGCATCACCGATCGCTTCGACCACGTCGTCGACGCCCGCACCCTGCGCCGCAGCAAGCCCGACCCCGAAATCTTCCTGCGCGCCACCGCCGCGCTGGGCGTGCCGCCGGCGGAGTGCATCGGGGTTGAAGACGCGCAGGCCGGCGTCGACGCGATCAAGGCGGCGGGGATGTATGCGATCGGCGTCGGGACGGCCGGAGCGCTGCGGGGAGCGGATGAGCTGATGGCGGACCTGCTCGGGTTCGAACCGTGCCCGGTCACAGGTATTTGGGCTTGACCTTCGGAACCTCTTGCGACTGATCGAGCAAGCGCTGGCATGCAGGCTCGGCCGTTGCCCTGATGGCCGCAGACACCGAGGCCGGCACGTCGCCTGCGAGTTCGTCCGCCAGCGCAGGCAGCGCGGCTTGCATGTTCGCGCCCATCTGCCGCATCTCTTGGGCCAGTGACCGCGGCGTGACACCGCAGGCCGCTGCGAAGCTGGCCCACTCGAAAGGGCTGAGCGCTGCTTCGGTGAAGGCATCGCCAATCGCCATGGCCATCGGGTGTGTGTAGCCCAAGGGCGGCATGCAGACCAGGTCGTAGGCGGGCGCGACCCGCAAACCGTCGACACCGCAGTAGAACGAGGCGTTCTTGCCGTGTGCGTCGCTGTTGCCGATCAACACCTGGAAGATGACCCACCGCACCAATGTTCGTCGGTCGACCAGCGGTTGCGGGCTGTGGGCCATCAGACCGAAGAGCTTTGGCAGGTTCGCGCCGTCGCGCAGGTGCATCACCTCGGGCCGATCGCCATATGCGCGCTCGTACTTCATGCCCACGGGCAGGCCCAGGGCTTGGCAACCGTCGATGACGTGCAGCCGCCGCACCGTGCCGTCACCTCGCGGCGTGCGGTCAAAGCGACGAACGAAGAGCACCGGTTCGGGCACGTGGTGCAGCTGCACCTCGGCCGCCGGCAGTCCGACCCGCGCAGCCAAGCGCATGCAAAAGTACTCGTTGTACGGCAGCGTGGCCAGCGGTGCGCTGACGGGCGCCGGCTTCACGATGAAGGTCGACGCGAGGTTCGGGCCGTCCACGAGGTACCACTGCCCGCCGTCCTCGAACACGGCGATCTTGTCCTGGTAGCCGGCGATGGACAGGCGCACGCGACCGTCCCACACCGAGAAGGGCTGCTGCGCTCGCTCGCGAACGCGTTGCGACAGTTCATCGGGCGTCAGCAAGCGGCGCTCGTGCTCGGCACCGCTGGCCGTGAGCGGCGCAGAGCCAGGCAGCGCGATGCGCAACGCGCCGGACGTCTCTCGACCCAGCGCAATGAGCAAGGCGACGAGGTTGGCCTTCGAGACGCCATTCGTCTGCGCCGCATGGTCCAGCGCATCGCCTTCGGGCAGCAGGTTTTCGAAGAACTGGCGCACCTCGGCGCTGTGCTGCTCATCGCTTTGGCCTGTCGGGCGCTCCAGCGGGATCCGCGGACTCAGTGGATAGCGCCGTGGCTCGGCCAGCCAATCCGGCGTGTAGCGAAAAGCGAAGCGGTTCGTGGCCCCTTCATGCAGCAGGTGGCCCACCAGCCGCCGGTCGAGCCAGACCTCAAGCTCCATCGCCCGCCCCGCGACGCGTATTCAAGATCGCTCGACGAACCAAATCTCTGTCGGCCGAGGACACCGCAAACAGCGTGACGCCTAACTCGGCCGCCGCACGCAACACGATCGGCAGCGCCACCGCCCCCTTGCCCGTCTCGATGTTGACCATGGTCTGGCGCGACACGCCGATGGCGGCAGCCGCCTCCAGCACCGTCACCCTGGCACCGGTGCGCGCTGCGCGGATGGCAGCCCCGAGCGCCGGCGCATCGGTCACGAGCGGGTCAGCAGGAGGAGAGGTCGGCACCACCGTGCGCATGGCAAAAGAGCTGTTTCAGTAGAAAGATAGGCCATCGTATGGGGAGAACTCCAAAACGTCAATTGCGCTGGAAACTTATCCAGGCTGGTGCACCATCGATCTAAAGAGCTTCTTTGGTAGAAAGAAAGCGACGGGCTTTGAAGCCCCAGAGGCGGCAAGCCAGCGTGGCGGTCACGCCGCTCGCCGCGAGCATGGCCACGGTGTGAACGCCGACGGCGGCGAGCGCTCTCATCAGCGAACCAGAAACCGAGGCCGTCTGGCTCGACGGAACCGTCACGCACAACGGCATCAGCGCCGGCACCAGCATCAGCCCGGCGCCGTGGCCGGTGGAGACGATGAAGGACCAGAGGGCGAGGCCGGTTTGACCCGTGGATGCGCACGCGCGGTGTGTGCGGCGGGCGCGCCAGTGCAGCGCCGCGACGACGACCAACAGGCTGGCCGCCAGCACCTGCAGCACCGTGCGGTCGAGCGAGCGTCCAAGGACGACGGCGGCCGCGACGACCCCCATCGACGCCAGGTGCCCCGCCGCGATCGGCATCAGTGCGCGCAGGGTCTGCGTCCGCGCGCCCGTCTGTGCACCCCGCGTGGCGATGAACAGCCAGCCGGTGACGGGGTTCAGGCCGTGCAGCGCGCCGGCGCCCGCCACCATCAGCCAGGGCCAGAGCTCGTCCATCACGCTTCTCGTGCCCCGGCCCGAACGCCGTTCAGCTGCGCGCCGCGCAGCACGCGCTGGCCGTCGTCTCTTCCGCCTTGGCCGCGGCCGCCGGCTCGTAGCGGTCGTGGTGGCGAACCCATTCCATCGTGTAGGCCAAGCCGTCCTCGTCGCGCCCCTTCGGTGCGATGTCGAGGAAGTCGTAGGTGCCCATCATCAGCTCCACGCCGCGGCCGTAGGTCGAGTAGGTGTGGAACACGGTGCCGTCGTCGCCGCGGTAGAACGCGCTGAGGCCGGGCGCCTCTTCGAGCGGGAAGGGCTGCCAGCCGAAGTTGTAGAAGACCTCGCCCTTGGCCCGCTCTTCGGCCGTGAAGCTGACACCGAAGTCGTGGTTGAAGTCGGTGCCGTGCGACGAGACCCAGGGGAACTGCCAGCCCATGCGCTGGCGAAAGCGCTCGATGTCGGCCAGCGGTGCCCGCGAAACGGCGACGAACGTCACGTCGCGCTGCGCCAGGTGCAGCTTCGCACCGTCGACGTGGTCGGCCATGAACGAGCAGCTCTTGCAGCCGGCCTCCCAACCCGGCGCGAACATGAAGTGCTGCACCACCAGCTGGCGGCGGCCCCCGAACAGCTCGGCCAGCGAGCGGCGGCCCTCGGGGGCGTCGAACACATAGGGCTTGTCGATGCGCACCCAGGGCAGTGCGCGGCGCTCGCTGGCGATCTGGTCGCGCAGGTGGGTCAGCTCCTTCTCGCGGGCCAGCAGCGCGCGGCGTTGTTCGAGCCAGCGGTCGGGCGTGACGACGGGGTGATGGTTCAGGTCGATGTGGGCGGTGTTCATGTGATGCTCCTTGGCTGCGAGAAAGGGTTCAGGTGAGTCGAGGCGCCAACCATGGGGCGGGCGCGGGTCTTCGGTCGGAAACCGAATCCTGTGGGTGGCAGGGGCGAGCGACAGCCGGCCTCGGGCGTTTCAGCCCGATGCAGCAGGTGCGCTCGGTGGGTGACGGGACGCCGGACTCAGGGCCCGGCGGTGCGGGTGTCTACGCCGCGGCGGTGGCCCGTTTCGGGCGCCGCACGGCGCGGACCTTGCCGCTCGATCCGCCGCCGCAGTAGAAAAGGTCGGCGCCGTCGGACTCGAGCCCGCTGACGCCCGTGCCGTGCGGCATCTCGAGCCGCTCCAGCACCGCGCCGCTGTCCGGGTCGATGCGGCGCAGCTCGCTCTCTTCGCCCTCCCAGGTGCCGTGCCACAGGTCGCCGTCGACCCAGGTCACGCCGGTGACGAAGCGGTTCGTTTCGATGGTGCGCAGCACCTGCCCTGTGGCCGGGTCGATCTGCAGGATCTGGCGGTCGCGGTACTGGCCGACCCACAGGCTGCCTTCGGCCCAGGCAAGGCCTGAGTCGCGGCCGTGGCCCGGTGCGGCGATCGTCGCGACCACCTTGCCGGTCACGGGGTCGATCTTGTCGATGCGGGCTTCGGTGATCTGGTACAGGTGCGTGCCGTCGAAAGCCGTGCCGGCGTCGCCGGCGCAGTCGATCGTGCGCGCCAGCTGCCCGCTGTCGGGGTCGATCGCGATCAGCTGCGCGCCGACGGCGGCCCAGACGTTGTGGCCGTCGTGGGTGACACCGTTGATCTTGTCGGCGCCGGCGAACGGGCCGTACTCGCGCACGATCTCGGCCGCATGGACGATGGGGGCTTTCTCGGCGGAGGGGGTCTTGCTGCGGGTCATGTCGGGTTCCTCGTGGTGCACCGTTTGTCGGTGCGATGGACCGCAATCTACCCAGGTGGCAGCGAAGCGGGGAGTAACAAGATCGTCGTGAATCCGGCCAGCGGCGGCGCCAGCCAGCGCATCGCGCGGGCCTTGCCGATCGAGCGCACCCGGCCGGCGGCCTCCAGCTCGGCCAGCGCGCGCTGCACGGTGCGCTGGTTGACATCGAGCGCCAACGCGAGAGCCGAGGTGGACCAGGCCGCGCCGTCGGCGAGCAGCGCCTGCAACGACGCCTGTTCGCCATCGATCGGCGGCAGCAGCACGGCAACCGGCTGCGCGTCGAGAGGCGTGAGCGCGAAGCCGCGCGCGGTGGCTTCGATGCGCGCGAACGGCGCGGCGAGCGAGCGCAAGCGGCCGATCTCGACTCGCAGGCGCGCGCGGTGCGTCTCGTCGGGGTGGCGGGTGCGAAAGGCCCGCGCGATCAGCGTGTGGCGGTCGACATCGCCTGGCCACGCCTCGGCCAACGCACGCGCCAGCACGAACAACACTGGCCGGCGCGCCAGCGGCAGCCAGGCTTCGCCCGCGCGCAAGCCGCGGCGGCAGGCATCGAGCACCAGCGCATCCGAGGCCTGCAGCGCTTCGACCTCGTCCAGCCGCAACGGCTGTTCGTGGCCGGCGTGGACTCGGCGTGCAGCGGGTCGATCGAATGCGGCACGGGCCTCTTCGACCTCGGCCGCGAGGGCCGGGATGCGCGCACGTTCGGCCGCTTCGCTGGCGCGCGCCAACGCCGCGTGGGCGGGCGCCGTGCGCAGCGAACGCAGCGCCACTTCGGCCGCGGCCAACTCGGCGACAGCTTGCAGCGACGGGGGTGCGTCGCGCGTGTCGAAGTTTGCGAGTGCCGCTGCCGCTTCGTCGATGCGACCGAGCAGGATCAGCTGACGCACCGCGATCAACTGGGCCTGCAGCGCATTGGCCCGATCGCCATGCGCTTCGAGCGTGGCCGCGGCGCTCGTCAACGTGCGCGGCAAGCCACCGAAGTCTCGCAACGCAAGCGCGACCTCTGCCTCGGCGACGATGCAGCGCGCACGCGCCAGCTCCTCGTGAGCGCCGAAGGCCTTCGCTGCGCTGCGCAAGAGTTCGCGGGCCCGCGCATGTTCACCCAGCTGCGCCATCGCGATCCCGCGCAGCGCGAGCGCCGGTGGGTCGTCACGCAACGCGACGCGCTTGAGCGCACCGAGCGTGTCGCCGATGACCAGGGCCCGCGCGGCTGCGGCGATCAGGGAATCCATGGCGACATGTGTACAGCGGTGCAGAGAGAGACCATCGAAGCGTTGTCCGCCTATCTCACGATGGGCGAACGCATCGCGCCCGCCTCCGTCAGCCGCCCCGCTCCAACGGGGTTCGACCTGAGGCCCGACCCGGCGACGGTTTCGACCATGACTTCATCGCCCGTCAATCTCGATTCTGAAGGTGCCATCGGTCTCCATCTGGAAATTCAGCAAAGGCATAGCCGGAACTTCACAGTAGTACAGAGCGCTAAAGCAGCCTTGAAAGACGAAGTCCGCGATGTACCCCACCGCCTTTCCCGTGTACCGCATGATCATCGACACTCCAGCAGTTTGCGAGTCCCAACGCATAACGTCGAAGATTCGCTCACCCTCCACAACTTCAACATCACCGATCATGTCGAACGCAGTAGGGCTGTCGGCTTCTGAGGAAATGTGATCACTTAGCGCTAGGTACTCTGCATCCATCAGCCGCTTGTCAAGTGCGAACTTGAGAAGTTCTTCGTGAGGCATTGACCAAGTGAGCCGGGCTCGAATTCGGGACAAGTCATCTCGACTTACCGTTCCGCCGGTTACCGCTACTCGCATGCCTCTCATGCGCCGCGACATTTCGTCAAGCTGGTTGGCTGCACTCGCGGGAAGTGGAAGGCTTGAGAACCAGTGGAATTGCTCGTGGCGAATCTCTCCGCGGAGAATCTCTGCGTGTGACCTAAGACCTACCGCGATAGGTTTCGCTAGATCGACTATCGGCGGACTGCAGTCTCGCCGAATCGCAGCAGGCGACAAAAGAGGACTGAGCCTCTCTGCGAGTGAAGCAGGGTCATCGACAGAACAGTCGACGAGCGGAGGATCGGTCGAACGTTGCGTTGCATGATGCACTGTCAGCCGTACACCGTTGAGAACGACCGCGTAAGCAGCAGCCACTTCTGGATGGCGTGCATAGCTGATCGCCTGCTCTATTGCATCAGTATCGATAGGCACGCTTGGCGCTTTGATCTCCAGCACCCACCGACCGCCGCCCATCGCGGAAAGAACATAGTCAGCACGCCCTCTCAAGGGTGGGTCTGTAGATTTCTTTCTGCCGAGAGACTGCCGCGCATACGTCAAAGATGGTTCACGCGCTATATCGTTGGATGTCCCGCGCGCATAGCCCAAAGCTGCCAGGAGTGGGGTCGCGATCTCCTCGCGAACATCAGTTTCGTTGGTCCCTTCGATCTTCAAGTTGCCTCCTGTTCAATCGGCAATTGATTGCGATGGGCACTCTTGCTTCAAGAGTGCATGCGTCGCATTCCCTTCGCCAAATGCTCATTGGCCGGAGCCCGAGCCACGACTGTATGCCGGCTTCAACTCGCTGGGGTCGCGCCGTCCTGAGGACGGCATCTCGCTGGTGCTGTTGAACGGTGCGCAGGGGTTCAATTCCTGCCTCTACCTGGGCGGATCCTCTGTGGGGTTTCGACAGGTAGCATCGCGCCTCTTCAGCCTGATCTCACTGTCAATGCCCTGTTTCCGTCGCCTGCTCACGCTGGCCTTGCTCTCACTCCTGCCCTTCGCCACCGCCACCGCGGCCGCCGAGACAGTGTCAACGGCCTACGCACTGCCCGACACCGCCGTTCACGTGCTGCATGCCGCCCGCCTGCAGCGCGACTACGAGCTGTACGTCGCGCTGCCGAAGTCGTATGCGAAGACGCCGGGCCGCAGCTACCCTGTCGTCTTCGTCACTGATGCGCCGTATGCGTTCCCGCTCACGCGCGCCATCGCTGCGCGTGTCGGCGGGCACAGCGACGATCTGCCGGAGTTCATCCTGGTTGGGCTGGGCTATGCGAAGGGCGACACGCCCGAGTTCAGCCGCCGGCGCGACTACACACCGACGCCGAATGGCGACGCGGATGTCGTGTCCGACATGCCCGACCGCAAGCCGGTGTTCGGTGAAGCGGCGGGCTTTCGGCGTTTCATCGCCGACGAGGTGTTCGCGTTCATCGCCGCGCACTACCGGGCCGATCTGTCGCGCAAGGTCTTCGCCGGCCATTCTTATGGCGCACTACTCGGCGCCGATGTGCTGACGCACGAGCCCGGCCTGTTCCAGGGTTATGTGTTGGGCAGCCCGTCGCTGTGGTTCGACCACCGCGCGCTGTTCGCGCGCCAGAAGGAATGGGCTGTCGGCGCCAAAGCGCCGCTGCAGGCCGACGTCTACCTCGGAGTCGGTGAGTACGAAGGCCGCGCGCCGAAGGGTGCGCGTGACCCGAGCCGCTACGCCAGCGAAGGTGACATGGTGGCCGACGTCCGTGCGTTCGCATCGGCGCTGCAGGCGCGGCAAGCGCGCGGGCTGCGCCTGCGCGCCGACGTGATCGCGGGGGAAGACCACCTGACTGTCGCGCCGATCCTGATCACACGCGGCCTGAAGTGGGCGTTGGGCCCGCGGTAGCGGCAAGCGTCGGCTGGAGGCGCCGGCGAACGGCGGCTCAGCCCATCCCGTCGGCCGCCAAGGTCTGCTCGATCCACGCGGCGAGGGCTTGGACCTCGGCCCGCTGCTTGGACCGCTCCGACATCAGCAGCAGGTAGTCCAACCCATCCGCTTGAACTTCGGGCAGCACCACCTGCAACTGCCCCGCGCGCAAACACGGCAACACCAACGGTGCGCGTCCGATGGCGATACCGGCGCCTTCGATCGCGGCCTTGATGACGTGTTCGTACTGCGAAAACTGCAGCACCGGCTGGTCGGCGCGCTGCGCCAGGCCGAGTTGATTGAACCAGTGCGACCAGCTCATCCACGGGTGGCGCTGGACGGCGTGGTGGAACACCAGCAGCGGCAACCGCAACAAGTCCTCCGCGCTGCGCATGCGGGCAGCGAGTGACGGCGCAGCGACGAGCATCAGGCGCTCTTGTGTCAGACGCCGGCAGAACAAGCTCGATTCGGCGTCGTCCTCACCACGCGGTGCCAAACGCACGGCGATATCAAAACCTTCACGCTCCAGCGCCAGGTTCGACTCGGCCGCGTCGACGCGCACATCGATCGACGGATGCTCGTGGTGGAACGCAGCGAGCCGTGGTGCCAACCACAACGAAGCGAACGACGGCGTCACAGTGATCGACACCGTCTGCCGCTCGCGGTTGACCAGCGGCTCCAGCGCCTGCGCCAGTTGCTGCAGCGCCGGGGCCACGCCGCTGTAGAGCGCGCGGCCTTCGGGGGTCAGGCTCAGGCCGCGGGCGCCGCGCACGAACAGCGTCTGGCCGATTGCTTCTTCGAGCGTCTTGATTTGCTTGCTGACGGCCGACTGGGTGAGGCTCAGCTCGTCGGCCGCGAGCGTGAAGTTCAAGCGCCGTGCCGCGGCCTCGAAGCCGCGCAACGAATCGAGCGACAAGGTTCTGAGCAAGCGAGCGGCGGCGCTGTCGGCGGGGTGAGGCATGAGGCGGAGGAATGCCTGTTGTGAAGAAGATTCGCACCGCAGTGGCGGATGCGTGCCGATGATGCCCGAACCCCATCTTGAACCACGCAGGAGCCCGCATGCCCCCACTCGTTCTCGCCGACCGCGACGGCCCGCACACCGTATTGACGCTGAACCGCCCGGCCAAACTGAACGCGCTCAGCTATGCGCTGATCGATGAGTTGATAGAGCAGCTCACACTCATCGAGGCCGACGACTCGGTGCGTGCCGTCGTGTTGACCGGCGCCGGCACACAAGCCTTCAGCGCCGGCGCCGACATCGACGGCTTCGCGCCAGACATCGCCGCATCGCCCGAGGCGGCCTACCGAAACTTCGTCAGCCGCGGCCAGGGCATGACCAGGCGCATCGAATCGTTTGCCAAACCCATCATCGCAGCGGTCAATGGCCTGGCCTTCGGCGGCGGTTGCGAAACGATCGAAGCCTGTGCATTGGCACTGGCCGCACCGCACGCCACGTTCGCGAAGCCCGAGATCAAGCTCGGCTTTCCGCCGCCGTTCGGCGGCACGCAACGGCTGCCGCGCCACATCGGCCGCAAGCGCGCGCTGGAGATGATCTTGACCGGTGAAGCCATCACCGCCGAACGCGCCGCCACGGTGGGATTGGTCAACCGCGTGGTCGACAGCGGCCGCCTGATCGACGAATGCCTCGCGCTGGCCAGCCTGATCACTCGCCATTCAGCGGTGGCTGTGACCACCTCGCTGCGTGCGGTGACCCGCGGCATCAACTTGCCGATCGACGAGGCGCTGCAGGTCGAGGCGGCACAGTTCATGATCGCCGCGGCCTCTGCCGAGGCGCGTGAGGCGACGCAGGCGTTCGGGCGGCGAACGCGAACCGACTGAACGCCTGCTTTGGCCGGGAGTGCGGGTTAGCGCGGCTGCGACCGAAGAGCTCGCATTGCCTCCCACTGCGGCACGCGCGCCCGCATGCTGCGTTCGAAGGCTTGCCAGGTGCGTGCGCGCAGGCGCGGGACATCGGCAGCAGCTGCCGCAACACTGCGCGCGCGGAAGGCCGGCAACGCGGCCTCTTCTGCTGCGACTTGCGCATCGAGCCTCGCCAGCGCGCGGGCCGTCAGCGGCAGCGCGGTGCCGAGCGCGAGGCGCGAGTAGACGTCGTTGCGGTTGTCGTCGCCGCCGCCGGACTTGGCGAAGAAGGGCACGAAGACCGGGCCGATGCTGGTCAGGCCTTGGTAGTCGCCGACAAAGAGGCCGCCGGCAAAGGGCGCGCGGGCCAGGTCGAACGGTGACGCAACGCGGCTTTCGCGCCAAGTGACACCGTCGCGCGAGAGGACGAGCCAAGTGTCGGTCGGCAGCGTGTCCGGGTCGCTGGTGTTGTCGCGCAGGTCGTAGTAGCTGACGCCGACAGTGCCGTCACGCCGCACGTGGACGCTGGGCGTGAAGGCCTGCACCGACGGCTCGCGGTTGATCTGCACAGGCTTGCTCCAGGTCAGGCCGCCATCGCTTGACTGGCTGAGCGCGACGCCGTCGATCACGCCGCCGGAGAACCGGCTGTCTTGCCAGACGGTGTAGATCGTGCCGTTGGGCGCAATCGCCAGCTGGGCAAGGATCGCGCCGTCGCGGATCGGCGTGCCGGTGTCCGGATCGAAGGCGCCGATCGGCAGCAGGTCGGCCACCATGATCGGGTCGGTCCAGGTGTCGCCCTTGTCGGTCGAGCGGATCACACGCAGCGTCAATGCACCGGTGATGAAGTCGATGTGGGTGAACAGGTTGACCAGCGTGCCGTCGGGCAGCACCTCGATCCGGTTGCCGATGGTCTGCGCGTCCAGGCCGGGGTTGTAGATGATGCGCGTCGGTTCCCAGCTGACGCCGTTGTCGATGCTGCGCGCCAGCAGCGTCGGGCCCGCGCCTTCACCGGGCACGGTGCTGAGACGGTCCCAGACGCCATAGACGTAGCGCGCATCGATCGGGTCCGCGGTCATCGAGTTCTTGTCGTTGAAGCGCTCGGGCGTGTCGGCCTGCAGCGTGGCCGGCGTGCTCCAGCTGCGGCCACCATCGGTCGATCGGCTGGCGAGCAGCGCGCTGCCGATCTCACCATTGCCGGCACTGAAACTGAGCGACAACACCATCTGGTGCACGACGCCGTTGGGCGAGAAACTCACCCAGGGGTCGGAGCCGCGCTCGTAGTCGCCCCCATTGGTCGGGTTACCGCGAGCGCAGCGGGTGTAGGGCTGGAAGACACGGTGCCAGTGGATGCCGCCGTCGAACGAGTAGGCGGTGCCCAGGCCTTGCGAGCCGCCGTTGGACCAGCGGTCTTGTTGCCAGACGCCGACCAGGTTCAGCGGGTTGCGTGGGTTGGCGGCGACGAACGGCTCGACTTCGGCGTTCGGGTACAGCGTGCCGGTTTGCGGCACACCGTTGCAGTCGGGAAGGTAGGGCGTGGGACCGGACGCACGAAACGTCAGCGCGTCGGCGCGGGCGTCGACACCGACGCCGAAGACCAGTACAGCCAGGCTTGCAGTCACAAGGGATCGAGGGATCATGACGAGCTCCTTGACGGTTGTTGCGGCAGGGTCGCCGCACGCGACCGTAGACGCTTGCGCCAAGGCTTGCATGACAAGGTGTGACGCCAGGTAACGCGAGCACTCAGCCTGCGCGCCTGCGCGCCTGGGCGGCACACCGCTTGCCGCTCGGTCTGATGATGCAAAGGACCCCCATGCCCCATTTGAAAGAACGCCAGATCGCCACGCTGCAAGAACAACTGGCTGCGCGCGAGGCTGAGTTGCGCGCCGAAGTGCACACGATCGACGAAGAGAAGGAAGACACGCCGGGCAGGGTGCCGATGAGCCATGTCGACGACCTGGGCGCGCTGGGCGAGCAGCGCACGCGCGAGGCGATCCGGCATGCCGAACAGGCACGCGACATTGAGGAGCTGCGCGAGATTGCGGCCGCGCAGGCCCGTATCGACAAGGGCCTGTACGGAGAGTGCGTCGATTGCGGTGAGGACATCGCGTTGGCTCGGTTGCTGGCGCAGCCCGCAGCGCTGCGTTGCATACCGTGCCAGGAACGCTACGAAGCCTCGCATCGCAGCGTGCTGCGGGTCGACCTGCCGCCGGGCGAGTGAGCTCAGCCGGCGCGGCGCAGCGTCAGGTTGAAGCGGCAGCGCCCGGTCGCAGCGTGTTCGCCGTCGGCCAGCGGCGACACGCCGTGGTACGCCAGCCGCGACGGACCGCCCCAGACAACGACATCGCCGTGGACGAGCGGCATGCGCTGCGGGCGATCGTTGCGCTTGGCACCGCCGAACAAGAAGGTCGCTGGCAGGCCCAACGAGATCGAGACGATGGGCTGGCCCTTGTCGCGCTCGTCGCGGTCCTGGTGCAGCGTCAGGCGGGCGCCGGGTTCGTAGCGGTTGATCAAGCAGGCATCGGGTTCGAAGGCATCGAAGCCGGCTTGCGACGCCGCCTCAGCCGCCAGCGCGCGGAACGATGCTGGCATCGCCGGCCAGGGCTGGCCGCTCAGTGGGTCGGTGGCGCTGTAGCGGTAGCCGCTCTCGTCGCTGACCCAACCAAGCGGGCCGCAGTTGCTCATCGCGACGGACATGCGAAAGCCACCGGGCGTGATGAGGTGGCGCAGCGGGGCGGCGGCGATCACCTGCGCGATGTCTGCCAACAACTGCGGCGCAGCGGTGAGTGCGAAGTCGTGCAGCAGCACCGCGCCAGGCGCAAGCGGCTGCTGCGCTGGGCGCTCGAAGAGGTCGAGGCTGTGCAGGTCAGGCGGCATCGTGGAAGACGATCCCCGCGGTGTGGCGGTGGCCCGCTCGCAGCTGGCTGACGCCATGACGCAGGTTCACGCGGTAGTGGCCGCGTGTGCCTTGCACCGGGCGGTGGTGCACCGCGATCACCGCCGCATCGCCCTGGCGCAGCGGCAGCACCATCGGGCGCGACTGCATGCGAGGGCGCTGCTCGGTCATCATGAACTCGCCGCCTTCGAAGTCGCGCCCGGGCTCGGACAACAGCAGCACCACCTGCAGCGGGAAGACCTGCTCGCCGTACAGGTCCTGGTGCAGGCAGTTGTAGTCGCCTTCGCCGTATTGCAGCAGCAGGGGCGTGGGCCTCTGCTGGCCCGCCGCGTGGCAACGCGCCAGGAAGTCGGCGTGGTGGTCGGGGAAGCGCGTCGTGATGCCCATCGCCTCGTGCCAGCGGTTGGCGATCGGTGCGAGCCGGGTATAGAGCGCTTTGCGCAGCGTGCTGATTAGCGGTGGCAGCGGGTAGGCGAAGTACTTGTATTCGCCACGACCGAAGCCGTGGCGTGCCATCACGACGCGGCTGCGGAAGGTCGGCGCGTCATCGGCGTAGAGCCCGGCCAGCTCGGTGCATTCGGCGGGTGTCAGCAGGCTTTGAATGCGCGCCCAGCCTTCGGCGTTCAGCGCGGTCGCCATCGCCTGATCGTCGATGGCCGAAATGCGCGCGTCGATGCTGCCGGCGGGATGCGCCAAGTGGGCCGCAAGTTCAGGCGCGTTCATGCCTGGCCCTCCCGCTCCAGCAGCGCGCGCTTGCGCTCGACACCCCAGCGGTAGCCCGACAGCGCGCCGTCGCTGCGCACGACACGGTGGCAGGGGATTGCCACCGCCAGCGCGTTCGCACCACAGGCCTGGGCGACCGCGCGAACCGCCGTCGGCGCGCCGATGCGTTCAGCCAGCTCGGCATAACTCAGCGTTTGGCCGGCAGGGATCTGGCGCAGCGCTTGCCAGACGCGTTGCTGGAAGGCGGTGCCACGCACGTCCAGCGGCAAGTCCAGCCCCAGCTGTGGCGCTTCGACCAGACCGACGACCTGCGCGACCACGCGCTCGAACGCTGCGTCACCGCCGATCAGCCGGGCCTGCGGGAAACGGTCTTGCAGCTCACGCGCCAGCACCTGCGGGTCGTCGCCCAGCGCAATCGCGCAGACACCGCGCGGGCTGCGCGCCACGAGGATCGCGCCGAGCGAGCACTGGCCGATCGCGAAGTGGATCTCGGTGTCCACGCCGCCGGCGCGAAAGCGCGTTGGCGTCATGCCCAGCACTTGGTCGGCCTGCTCGTAGAAGCGGCTGCCGGAGTTGTAGCCGGCGCCGTAGATGGCCTCGGTGACGGTGCCGGCGGCGGCCAGTTCGCGACGCATGCGCTCGGCCCGTTGGGCGCGGGCATAAGCGCGCGGCGTGACGCCGGTGACGGCCTTGAACACGCGGTGCAGGTGGAAGGGGCTCAGGCCCGCACGCGCGGCCAGCTCGTCCAGCGTCGGCGGCTGCTCGGCCTGCTCGATGTGGCGGCACAGATCGGCCACCATCCCCGCATGCTGCGCTGCCAGGCTGGGCTGGTCGGGCTTGCAGCGGCGGCAGGGGCGAAAGCCGGCGCGTTCGGCGTCGGCCATCGTGGCGTGGAAGGCCACGTTCTCGGGCCGCGGCGCGCGCGCGGCGCAGCTGGGCTGGCAGAACACACCCGTCGTGCGGACGGAGTAGAAGAACTGCCCATCGGCATGCGCGTCACGCGCCGCCACCGCGGCCCAGCGCGGGTCGGCCATGGTGGCCGCCGCTTGCAGCGCGCGCATTTCGCTCTTGGTGCTCATGGTCATCAGGGGCCTCGCATCGTTGGATTCGATGCAAGCAGCGTACGGATCGTGACACAGCCCGGCACTCCGGCGCTTGCGGTCGAATTCGACGCTTCAATCCACCGGCGGGGTTTTCGGAAGCACGCGCCGCAGCGAACGGATCTTCTGCCAGAGCAGGGCGCGAGGCATGTCCATCGCCAACGCCTTGGTGCAGCGTTCCAGCCACCCGGCGCGGGTCTGCAACCGGTCTATCGCCTTGGCGAGGTCGGCCAGCACCGACTCGCCGTAGGCCTGCTGGGCTTTGGCAACGGCTCGGCGTAGCAAGTCCAGCTTCGGGCCCATCATCGCCAGGTCGATCAGGTCGCGGCTGAAGACACCGTCATCGCTCCAGCGGTCACAGTTGGCGAGCAGCTTGCTCGCAGCCATGTCCAACGGGGTCAGTGTCGCGATACCGCACAGCTTGTCCTCTGCGGTAGGTGCGGCGAGTTCGATGCGTGCTTCGAGGACGATCTCGAATTTGATCTCGGTGCCATCCAGGCGAAGTGCGGTTCGCACGCCGTATTGGTCGGCTCTCACTTCGCGTGCCTGCACGAGCGGCGTCGCGCCGTCGCGCACAAGGGCGTTGACGCCTCGTGGGCCGGTCGTCGCGTGGCGCAGGCTGCGGTAGCCCGCCACGTTGGACACGAGGAAATCGACGTCGACCGATTCACGGTATTCGCCGTGGCGCAGCGCCATGGCGGTGCCACCGCCGAACAGGCAACCGCTGGCAAGCAAGAAGGGCCCGTCGAGTGATTCAAGCACCTGGGCAATGCGCTGGTGGTGCAGCCGCTCAAACATCGGAGCGACTCTCGCCAAGCGCTCGGCGCAGCGCCTCAATGAGCTGCCGTTCGCGCGGCTCCAGCGCCTGGAGATCGATGTGCCGCCAGTTGCGTTCGTAGATACCCAGTGCTTCGACCGGGCTCAATTCGTCGGCACCGTGCACTTGCCAAGCCAGGCGCTTGAGCTGCGGGTAGTCGGCGAGCTTGATGAGTACAGGTATCCAGCCCTCAGCGTCTTTCGGGTTTTGGGCGTGTTCTACAGGGGGCAGCGGAAGAATGCCGAAGTCCAGACCCAACGCGGCCATCGCGTTCAGGTAGGCGCCCATGGTCACCGACGCTTCGCCGCCCTCGATGCGGTGCCAGGTGACGCGGGACATTCCGGCGGCCTGCGCGGCGGCGGTGGCGCTGATGCGAAGCGCTTTGCGATGGGTGCGGATTTGCTGGCCCAAGGCGCCGAGCTTGGCCGCGGCGTCTTCCGCCACGACAGGAGGTTGAGCCGGCATAGTGTTTCTCATTCTATTCAATTCTGGCGAATTGTCCAGAATGAGAATCACATTAGCGCTCTACATGACGCTGCCAGACGGCCGACGGAATGGTCGGCCGTCTGCGCCTGGCCGTCAGAACACGAAGCCGATCGACAGCTCGTAGGCCGGGCCCATCAGCGGGCGGCCCAGCATCACGCCATCCTGGCTGATGCCGTCGCCGCTCACGCGCGGATTGCTTTCGGTGATGCCCAGCGTGTTGGTCACGTTGGTGCCGGTCAGCCGGATGTCGATGCCATTGGCCAGGTGGGCCACCGCGCCGAGGTCCAGCGTGTTGTAGGAGGGCAGGAACTGCTTGTTGGCATGGTCACCGTAGCGGTCGCCGACATGCGTCCAGGTCGCATAGAGCTTGAAGTCGCCCATCTCGGTCGGGATCTTGTAGCTCGGCGTGAAGCGGAACTGGGCCTTCGGCTGCCTCGACACACTGTTGCCGGTGTTGTCGCCGAAGTTGGTGTACTTCGCGCGCTGCAGGTTGCCGACCAGCGACAGGTCGAGGTTCTGCAGCGGCCGCAGCGAAGCCTCGAACTCGACGCCGGTGGTCTTGGAACCGCCGTGCGACACCTCGTTGCCTGCGTTCGTGAAGACCTGGAACTGGGAGTTCTTCAGCTCGTTGGTGTAGACGGTCAGAAACCCTGTGTAGAGCGGCGTCGCGGTCTTCACCCCGATCTCGTACTGGTTGATGTGCTCGGTGCCGGTCTTGCCGTCGCGCAGGTCGTCGAAGCTGGGGAACTTGTGGCCGGCGTTGGCACGCACAAACGCGCTCAGCGAGCGGCTGAAGTTGTAGTTCGCGCCCACGGTCCACGACGTGGCGTCGCCCTTGTAGTGCAGCTGGCGATGGCTGCCGTTGAAGTACGACAGGTTGTTGTCGTAGAAGGTCAGTGGGTTGTTGTCGAGGTCACCGGTGCTGGTGTTCTCCAGCGTGCCGTCGATGCGCTGGTTCTCGCTTCGCAGCCCCGCGTCGACGCTCAAGGCATCGCTGAGCTTCCACTCGTCGGCCAGGAACAGCGCGCTGTTTCGGCCGTCGTAATCGGCGTTGACCCAGTAGGTCCACGGCCCGGCATAGAAGCCGTTGCGCGAGGACTTCACACCGTTGTCCAGGTCCACGTCGATCAGGCGGCCGTGGTTTTCGGCGGTCATCACGACGCGGCGGTTGAGGTACCACTCGTCATGAGAGCTGTAGTCGGCCAGGTACAGGCCGCCGGTCAGCGTGTTGCCCTGGAACAGCTCGTGGCTCAGGCGGGTCTCGTTGCTGAACGACTTCAGCTTCTTGTCGACCGACCACAGGCCCGCCTCGATCACCTGCTGGTCCATGTTCGTCAGCGTGGCGCCGCCGGTGACAAAGCGCGCCGTACCGCCGGTGGCCGCGGCGCCCGCGGCATCCACCACCGCCTGGCTGGCGTTGGCGGCGTCGACCTGGCGGGTGATGAAGTCGCCGAGGCTTTCAGGCAGGAAGCCGGTGAAGATGCCACGGGTCGGCGCGTCGGCGCTGGTGAAGTGGAGCTTGCTCGACAGCGTCCAGCCCTGCAGCTTCTTGTCCAGCGAGGCACCGAACATCGTGGCCGTTGCGCCCCGGCCGTCCGCCAGGTCGCGTTTGACGTAGCCCTGGTCGCCCTTGCCGTCATTGGGACCGACCTCGAGCGACATGCTGCGCAGCTCGTTGCTGTAGAAGGTGCCGGTGCCGGGATCCATGTTCGGGTAGGCCGAGAGCTTCTTGCCGCCGTCGGTGGACATCAGCGGGATGCCGGTGAAGAAGGCGTTCTTGTCGTTCAGCGCGCGGGCCGAGAAGCTGATCTCGCCGTCGTCCAACTTGTGCGTCAGCAAGCCGCTGATCTGGCCGCCTCGGTCGGCCGGGAACTCGGTCTCGCGCACGCCGTCTGCGCTGCGGTAGAAGCCGCCGACGCTGGCGTACCACTTGTCGGCCAGCTTGCCGGCGAAGTAGCCGTCGAAGCGACGCAGATTGCCCGTGCCGGTGGTCAGGTGGATGCCGCCTTCGGACTCATCCCCGCCTTTTTTCTCGATGAAGTTGACCGTGATGCCGGGCTGGCCGCTACCGTAGATCGGGCTGGAGCCGCCGCGCAGCACTTCGACGCGTTCGATCGTGTCGTCGAGGCGGAACAAGGCCGAGTTGTCGAAGAAGCTCAGTGTGGGCACCGGGAAGACCGGCGAGCCGTTGAGCTGGATCGTCGTGTACGGCGCGTCGCCGTCCATCGGGAAGCCGCGCACGCGGATGTTGGCGCCGCCGCCGTTGCCGCCGGTGGTTTCGGCAAACACCCCGGGCACGATCTTCAGCAGGTCGGCCGTGGTGGTCGCGGCGGCTTCCTTGATCTGCTCTTCGTTCGCGGTGGTGATCGACATCGGCGCTTCGAGCTTGCGCTTGCCCCCGCGGCCGGACGTACCGGTCACGACGATGGTGTCGACCTGCGACGCATCGTCGGTCTTCGCGGGCTTGGTCTCTGCCGCTTCGGCGGCCGGTGCGCTGGCCGCAGCGGCGGGCGCCGGTGCGGCGTCCTGCGCCCAGGTGGCCGTCGGGTTCATGATCGCCGCGAGCGCGGCCAGGGCCAGCAGGGTCTTGCCGGGTCGTGTCGGGTGACGGTTCATGGCGTATTTGCCCCATCCTTGTTGTGTGGACCTTGGCACCGCCTTGGAGGGCGGCCACCTCGGTTTGCCTCCGGTCAGGCCGGCTTGCCAGCATCGCCGCACGCCCACCTGCCCGCCAGGCCGGTGGGACAGACGCCGCACCGGTTGAGCGCAATGTAGGAAGCCGCCACGAACCAGGGATTTTGAAGATGACGCGGGCGCTGAAACCTGCGCGAGGCAGGCCCGGAAAGTTGCAACAGTTGAAATCTGCTGCGGCCGTGCGTGGCCTTCGCCCTGCCGCGGGTGCGGTATTTAGTTGACGTTCAAGTTAACTATTAACAGAATCAACCCATCGACTCCGGCGGGGCAGTACGTTGATCCACGCGCATTCACACGAAAGGAACGAGACCACGATGAATCCGCAACAGAACACCGAGCACCGGCAGGCCGTCATCTGGGGCCCCGGCGAGGGCCGCCACTACGCGATGGGCGGGCTGAGCGCGGTCTTCAAGGCCGATGGCGAAGAGACGCAGGGCAGCTGCTCGATCTCGGAGTGGTGGCTGGAGCCGATGGCCAAGGGGCCGGGGCCGCATTCGCACCCGGAAGACGATGTGTTCTACGTCATCGAAGGCACGGTGTCGGTGCTGGTCGATGAGCACTGGGTCGATGCGCCGCGGGGCGCGTTCGTGCTGGTGCCCGGCGGCGTCACGCACGACTTCGAGAACCGCACGCCGGCGCGCGCCGGGCTGCTGAATGTCTCGACCCCGGGCAACTTCGAGAAAGACATGCCGAGCATCGTCGAGTGGTTCCGCGTCCACGGCCACGGCCACGGCTGAACCCGCCACCTCACATCCAATCCACCCTGCCCCAGGAGGCTGCATGAAACCCACCCCCGCCGATTGGCCCCGCATCTCGTCGGGCCTGAGTTACCGCGACGCCGCGAAAGCGATCGACTGGCTGTGCGAAGCCTTTGGCTTCGAGGTGCGGCTGAAGGTTGAAGGCGAGGGCGGGCGGATCGAGCACAGCGAGCTGACCTATGGCGAAGGCTTGATCATGGTCGGCCAGGAGCGCGACGAGATCGCGCGCTTCGGGACCAAGATGCTGAGCCCGTTGACAGCCGGTGGCGTGACGCAGTCGCTGATGATCTATGTCGACGATGTCGATGCGCATTGCGAGCGGGCACGCAAGGCCGGCGCAAAGATCGTCAGCGAGCCCATGGTGCACGACTACGGCGACGACTACTGGGCCGACCGCAGCTACGGCGCGCTCGACCTGGAAGGGCACATGTGGTGGGTCAGCCAGCGCATCCGCGGATGAGCGGCGTCGATGCGGCACTCAGTGCGCTGGCCGACCCGACGCGGCGCGCGGTGGTCGAGCTGTTGCGCGCCGGCCCGCACCGCGCCGGCGAGCTGGCCGATGCGCTGGCGATGACGCCACCGGCGCTGAGCCGCCACCTGCGCGTGCTGCGCCGCTCGGGCCTGATCACCGACGACGAGCCCGACCACGATGCGCGGGTGCGTTTGTACCGGCTGGAGCCGACAGGCTTTGCGCCGCTGCGCGACTGGCTGCAGGAGCTGGAGGCCTTCTGGGACGACCAGCTGCTGGCGTTCAAGGCGCACGCCGAGGCGGTGACCGCTGCGCCCGCGCCGAAGGCCGCAGCACGCCGGCGCGCTGCGGCCGTGAAAGGGCGGCGATGAGCGCCACGAATGTCTCACCGCCCGGCGACCGGGCGCGGGCGATGGTCGGCGTGGCGGTCGCGCCGGAGGCCGCGTTTCGCCTGTTCACCGAGCAGATGGACTTGTGGTGGCGGCGCGGCCAACGCTTTCGCATTGCGCCCGGTGACCGCGGCCTGATGGCGATGGAGCCGGGCGTCGGCGGCCGCGTCTTCGAGTCGTGGCATGACGAGCAGGGCACCGAACGGGTGCACGAGATCGGCCTCGTGCAGGTCTGGGAGCCGCCACGCCGGCTGGTCTTCAGCTGGCGCGCGGTCAACTTCGCGCCCAATGAGACGACCGAGGTCGAGGTGCTGTTCGCGCGCACCGAATCGGGCCACACGCAGGTCAGCGTCGAGCACCGCGGCTGGGCCGTGCTGCGACCCGATCACCCGGTGCGCCATGGGCAGGAGGTACCGGCGTTCATCCGCATGATGGGCATGTGGTGGGGCGACCAGCTGACGTCGCTGCGCCGCCGGGGCACGACGCCGCCAGGCTGATGCCCCTTCTGCTGAAGGCCAACGCGGCGGCCGTGGGCAGACGCTGGCCGATCGTGCACACTGGGGTGATGCCAGCCTCCGCCCCCACCGTCCGCCTCAAGCTCGAAATCGAGCTCAACTACCACGTGGGTGAGCACGGCGCCGATTTCATCTGGAACATTCACGCCGCGCCGACGCCGTGCCAGACCGTGTCCGCCGAGCGGCTGTACATCAGCCAGCCGGTGATGACGCGCTTGGACATCGACCCGTTCTCGGGCAACCGCTATCTGCGGCTGCACGCGCTGCCCGGCCCGTTGTCGGTCGTCTATGCGGCGACGGTGGACCTGGCGCATCACCGCGTCGATCCAACGACGCTGGGCGAGGTGGCGGTACAGCATCTGCCACCCGAGGCGCTGGGTTATCTGTACCCGAGCCGCTACTGCCAGTCGGACCGGCTGGTGCGCACGGCGATCGCCGAGTTCGGTGCCCTGTGGCAGGGCCACGGCCGGGTGCAGGCGATCATGCAGTGGGTGCAGAGCCGCGTCAGCTTCACGTCGAACACGTCGGACTCCAGCACTTCGGCGGTCGACACGCTGATCGCGCGCCAAGGCGTGTGCCGCGACTTCGCCCACCTGATGATCGCGCTGTGCCGGGCGGTCAACATCCCGGCCCGATTTGCGACCGGCACCGACTATGGCGCCGACCCGGTGCTGGGCCCGCCGGACTTCCACGCCTATGTCGAGGTCTACCTGGGCGACCGCTGGTACATCTTCGACCCGTCGGGCACGGCGATCCCGATGGGCTTCGTGCGGCTGGGCACGGGCCGCGACGCCGCGGACGTGGCGATCGCGACGATCTTCGGCGCGGTCACCGCACAGCCGCCGGTGATCCGCACGTACGCGGTGGTCGATGCGGCGCAAGGCCTGGTCGAGCCGCAGCACTGCGAGTGGGCGCTGTCGACCAGCTGAGCGATGGACGCTCGGCGGGCAGTCGCGCGCTGCTCACTCAGCGCGAACTCGCCGCGCTCAACTGCGCAAAAGCGCACCCGCCGTCATCGCCCTCGAAGCCACGCTGCCAGGCATCGTGCTTGCGGGCCCATTCGCAGACCGACTCGCCGGTGGCCCGTGGCGTGTGGTCTTGTCGGAGGTAGGGGTTGGAATGCCAGGGCTGGCCCGAGGCGGCGGCCTGTGCCCCGCACGCGGCCAGGGCGCTGTCACTTTCCTGGGGCAAGAGCATCTCCGTCGTCCCTCAGCACACAGCCGCTGCCGGCTTCAACGCGGCTGGCACGTCGCCATCGGGCGACGACGGCAGCGAGCGAACTGCACCGACCACAGCGCCTCACCCTCAGGTGGTCGTCCAATGCTGGACTTGTTGCCGGGTGACGTTTTCGCCGGTGAGGGTCAGGCGCAAGGTGCCGCCGTGCCACTCGAGCCAGTTCAACGCGACGTAGTCGTCGATGTCGCTGGTGGGGATCTCGCCGGCGCGGCGACGCTGCAGCAGGCCGGCGTTTTCGGCCAGCGATCGGCGTAGCACATCGATGCGAGCGGGGGGAAGACGGGAGCCCAACATAGCGTTCCTTGGCAATGCGCCCGGACAAGCAGCTTGGAAGAGGGCGAGACTCCAAGGAGAGTGGCGGCGTCAGGCGCAACCGTCGGACGCCACATGCATCAGGCCGGAGCCTGCCGACGCATCGTACTCGCCTGCCGAGTGACCGGGTGAAAGCAAATCTTGCGCATCGCTCAGGCCGCAGCCGCCGCCTGCAGCCAGGCCAGGCCCTGCTCGGTGGCGTACTGGCTGGCGCCGGCACGGGTCTGGAATTGCGGCACGAAGCGGAAGATGCGGTCGTGGGTGGCCGTGCCGCTGCCGCTGCGGATCGAGACCGATGCGGCGTACTCGCCGTTGTCGGTGCGACGCGTCAGCGGCGAGACCAGGTACTTGCCTATCGAGAGAGTTTTTTCGCGGGTGATCATCATGACAAAGCGCCGCCAACAGGCGGGCGCGGGAAAAGTGGGGTGCCCCGGAAAGAGGGCGTCAAAGAGGTCGGGCGCGCCATCAGGCTGCGCGTCAACACAAAGGGAGGAGGGATCGACCTCGGCGGCACAAGGCGCTGAGTGGGTCGAACAAGCATGACCGCCGGTGGTGGCGATAGTCACGCCCAAATCAAACCTGAATCCGGCGTGGCCAGCGGGGCCTGCGGTCAGGTGGGGTGCGCATCGGTTGGAGCGACGCGCCAGCGTAGTGTAGTCGATTGGCTTGGCGGTCTCTGTCGAGAGCCGATTTGGCCTTGAAATTCAAAGGCTTGGCGACCGGACTTCAACCGCCGTACAGGCGCAGCCGGGCCGCGATCTCGTCGCCCACATGCTGCATGAAGACCCGCACGCGCGCGGTGTCGCGCAGATCCGGGTGAGTCAGCATCCAGACCGGCACGGTCATTTCGGGGATCACCTCGGAGACCGCGACCAGCTCGGGATGGCTGGCCTCCATGAAGCACGGCAGCACGCCCACGCCGATGCCGGTGCGCAGCATCGCCGCCACCGCATTGAAGATGTCGACCCGCACCTTCACGTGCGCCTGTGCCAAGTACTGGCGCATCCAGCGGTCGTAGACGCGTGTGCGCGCATCGCGTTCGAAGGCGATCCAGGGGGCGTCTTTCAACAACTCTGGCAACGGCGTCACCGCCTGCGGCAGGTCGGGCGCGTCGCGCAACGCGTAGACGCGGCAGGGCGCGTCGCCAAGTGGCCGGCCGACCAGGTGCTCGGCCACCGTGCTGGACAGACGCAGCGCGACATCGGCCTGGCGCTGCGACCAGCTGGTCGAAGACTCGGGCGTGCGCCGGGCCAGGTCGACCAGGAAGGCGTTTTCCAGCACCTCGACCTCGATGCCCGGGTAGGCGCGGGCGAAGCTGGCCAGCGGCGCCGGCAGCAGATGCTCCATCACGACAAAGGCGGTCGTCAGCCGCAGCTGGCCGGTCAGCTCACGGTCGCGGCCCTGCACCCGGCGCTCGATCTCGTCGACTTGGTCGGCCATGCGCCGGGCTTGCTCGAGCAGCAGCGCGCCGGCCTCAGTGGGGTGGTAACCCTGGCGCTGGCGCTCGAACAGGCGTGCGCCCAGGCGCGCCTCCAGCGCGTCGAGCCGGCGCAACACCGTCGTGTGGTTCACGCCCAGCTGGCGCGCTGCCGCCGCCAGCGAGCCGCCCTGGCCGATGGCCAGCGCGTAGCGCAAATCGCTCCAGTCGAGATCGGCCATCGCGGCAGTGTCGCCGATGGCTGCAAATTCGCAAACTGCTATTGCACGCTGCCGCATTGCAAGCAAATCTGCGGCGGTCTACATTGGTTTCGCACCCGATTTCTGCGGGTTAACACTCAATCCATGAACGCTACGACCCGCCCCTTGCACAGCCTGGATGCCTGGCCTGGCGAAAGTCCGCGGCCACCGCTGCGGCTGCTGGAAACGCCGCAGGCCCGCGCCGGCAGCAGCGCCGGCAGCAGCGCCGCCAGCACCGGCCGCCCACCCGCCGGTTGGCTGCAGCGCCTGCGCCGCGCCCTGGCGCGCTGAGCCACGCCACACGGTCCGGCGGAATCATTCGCCGTGCCGCCAGGTGGACAACGCTCTCGAATCTTCTCGTCAACAACTGTTGGCCGCGCTGCCGCGGGTGCGCTGCTATGCGCGCTCTCTGGCCTTTGACGAGCAGGCGACGGACGACCTGGTGAAGTCCACCGTCGAACGGGCGGGCGTTAACGCACTGGCACCCGGTCGACCAGCGGCGCGATCGGCTGCTGGCGCTGGGCTGAGGCGATGGCGTACCAGGAAGAAGCGCGCTGACGCAAACGCGTGGGCCGCCTGGGCGGCGTCTGGTTCAGCGCTCGCCGCGGAAAGTTTCCATCGGCAAGGTGACCGAGTAGTCGCTCGGCGCCGCGCCGCTGCGCCCTGCCGGCTGGGCTGAACCCGCCGCTGCGGACGCCGCCGCCGCCGCCGCCGCTGAACTGATGCCACCGGGGCGGGTGGAGCCACCACCGCCGCCACCAGCCAGCGAACCTGGCCCCGAGTGGGTCGAGCGCCGGCTGTCCTGGCGTGCCCGCTCGATCTCGCTTTCCAGCGCCTTGATCTGCTCGGCGTGCGTCTTGTTGAGCCCGTCGACCTGCTCGACCAGCGTGTTCATCAGGTGCGACAACTCGCCGGCGTGGGCCTGGCGCAACTCTTCGAGCTCGCGCTCCTGGCGCAGGCGGTCGCTCTGGCGTTCCTGCTCACGCTCCTGCGCCTGGCGCGAGTTCGATTCGGCCAGCGACTTCTGCTGCGTGTTCAGCCGCAGGTTTTCCGCCCGCAGCCTTTCGAGCAGCCGCTGCTGCGGCGTCGAATCGCGTCCGCCGCCTTCGCCCGCGGCATGGGCCGGCAGGGCCGACATCGGCCCGTGGTCCTGCCCGCCGGAGTCACGCGCGGCCGCATGGGCCGGCCTGCGCCCACGCTGGCGCATGGCACCGAGCACCACGCCCGCCGCCAACCCAATCACCACGGCCACCAGGGGCCAGATCCATCCCGCCATATCGTTCATCATATTGAGACTCCGTCGCCAGATGTGCGAACTTGCACGTCCAGCGCTGGAAATTGACCGGTCCATTGTGAGGCCAATAAACAGCCGGCGCCATCCTCGTGATACAGGAGGTGTTGTCAAGGAACGAAGGGGCCTCGCTCGGACACGGAACAGTCCAGTGGACTGTTCGTGCCTGGCGGGGGGCCGAGCCACTGACTCGGCGCGGCCTGCAAGGCGGGCTCGGCTTGCCGAGTCCTGGGGCGCTCAGAAGCCGCTCCTAGAATCGCGGCCCATGCCTTCGTCCCCCCCGCAGGGCTCGCGCCCGCACCCGCTCGGCGTGTTGCACCGCCTGGTCGTCATCACGCTGCTGGGGTTTGCCTCGGGGCTGCCGCTGGCCTTGACCGGCCAGGCGATGCAAGCCTGGCTCAGTCTGGACGGGCTGGACCTGAAGACGATCGGCTTCCTCAGCCTGGTCGGCCTGCCCTACACCTTCAAGTTCCTGTGGGCACCGTTGATGGACCGCTTCGACCTGCCGGTCCTCGGCCGGCGGCGCGGTTGGCTGGTGCTGACGCAGCTGGCGCTGGCCGGCGCGCTGTGGCTGATGGCCGAGGTCTCGCCGCGCACCGAGCTGGCGCTGTTCGGGCTGGCGGCCGTGGCGGTGGCCTTCTTGTCGGCATCGCAGGACGCAGTCTACGACGCCTACCGCAGCGACCTGCTGCCGCCGCGCGAACGTGGCATGGGCGCGTCGCTGAACACGATGGGCTACCGGATGGCGATGGTGGTCTCCGGCGGCGTCGCGATGATCTGGACCGACCCACTGCAAGGCAATGGGTGGACCTGGCCGCAGGTCTACCAGCTGATGGCCGGCCTGATGGTCGGCGCCGCGGCGCTGAGTGCCTTCGCATTGCCGCGCTTGGCGATGCCGCCGGCGGCGCCGACGCCGATGCGGCGCGACCTGCTGGGCTTTCTGGCGGTGGCGGCGGCAGTGGCGGCGGGTTATTTGCTGACCAACCGCCTGTTCGCTGCGGCCCACACCACGTTGGCCGGTCCGCTGGCGGCGCACCCCGGTGCACGCGGCTGGTTGGACCTGGGGCTGCTGCTGGTGGGCATCGGCATCACCTTGCCGCTGGCTGCCTGGGCGGCGCGCAAGGCCCGCTTCGAAACCCTGCTGTCGGGCCTGTCGAACTACTTCTCGCACCCGGGCGCCGCCGCGCTGCTGGTGCTGATCGTGCTCTACAAGCTGGGCGATGCGTTTGCCAGCTCGTTGATGACGCCGTTCCTGCTGCAAAGCATGGCCTACACCCCGGCCGAGGTCGGGGTCGTCAACAAAGTGCTGGGGCTGTGGCTGACGGTATTGGGTGCGCTGCTGGGTGGCGCGCTGATGCTGCGCCTGGGCCTGTGGCGCGCACTGCTGATCTTCGGTGTGCTGCAGATGCTGAGCAACCTCGGCTTCTGGTGGCTGGCGGTGAACGGGCAGGGCGCGCTGCCGGGCATGACGCTGCCGGCTTTCGACCTGGGCTTCGTCAAACTGGCCCAACCTACGCCGATCGACGGCGGGCTGCTGCTGGTGATCGCGCTCGAGAACCTCACCGGTGGCATGGGCACCGCGGCCTTCGTCGCGTTCCTGATGAGCCTGACCAACCAGCGCTTCTCGGCCACCCAGTACGCGCTGCTGTCGGCCTTTGCGTCGGTCGGTCGGGTCTGGGTCGGGCCGTTGGCGGGCGTGCTGGCCAGCTCGATCGGCTGGCCGACCTTCTTCATCATCTCAACGGTCTTCGCGCTGCCGGCGCTGGTGATGCTGTGGGTGATGCAGGCCAGCGTGAAGGCGCTGGAGGTCGACCCGGCCACCGTCGGCGCCACCGACGACTGACGCGACAGCGCCGCCCGCGACGAGCGGGTTCAAGCCGATCGCCGGCGGCGCGGCAGCGGCTCACAATGGTCTGGTCCGTCTTTTCGAGCCGCCCATGCCGTACGACCCGCCGCTTGATTTGCCGCCGCTCGCCCTGCATGACACAGGCTGCGCTTGCTGGCGGCACCAGCGCCGGCGCGTCGGCGGGTGGCTGCTAGCCGGCACCGCATTGCTGCCGGCGCTGAGCCAAGCCCAGGACGGTGTGCGCGCCGACGTGGGGCGCGAATCGCGCTTCAGCCGCTTCATCTCGGCCGATCAGGTCGAACAGTCGGCCACGCAGCAGTACGGTTACCTCAAGCGCGAAGCCAATGGCAAGGCGGTGCTGGCCGGTGACGACGAGCCGCAGCTGATCCGGCTGCGTGCCATCGCGCAGCGCATCATCCCGTTCGCCTCGTCGTGGAACAGCCGCGCGGCAAAGTGGCGCTGGGAGGTCAACCTGATCCACAAGAAGGACCTCAACGCCTTCTGCATGCCGGGCGGCAAGATCGCCTTCTACAACGGTCTGCTGCTGCGGCTGCAACTGAGCGACGACGAGGTCGCGATGATCATGGGCCACGAGATGGCCCACGCGCTGCGCGAGCACGCGCGAGAACGCATGGGCAAGACAGCCGCCACGCGCGTCGGCGCGGGCCTGATCAGCTCGCTCTTCGGCCTGGGCGACCTGGGCGACGCCGCGCTGAACATCGGCGGCCAGCTGCTGACGCTGCGCTTTTCACGCGAAGACGAGTCCGAGGCCGACCTGATCGGGCTGGACCTGGCGTCACGCGCCGGCTACGACCCGAAGGCCGGCGTGACGCTGTGGCAGAAGATGATGAAAGCCGCCGAAAGCGCCCCACCCGAATTCATCTCGACCCACCCGGCCGGACCGACCCGGGTCAAGGACATCGAAGCCGCACTGCCCAAGGTCCAGCCGCTCTACGCCGTCGCCCCACGCCCACCTAAAATCTACGGCCCTCCCGCTACCACGCCAAATTGACGGCGCTCCGAAGGAGCCGCCGTCCCTCAAGTGGCGTGCGCGGATCTGGCTTTGCCAGTCCGCTGCGCGGTCTTGCAGACCGCGGCGGGCCAGTGGCCCGCCCCTTCGCCAGGCACGGAAGGTCCACCGGACCTTCCATGTCCGGGCTCAGCCCCCTCGGGGGCGGGCCCCGGAAGGGGCCGTGGGGGCCAACACTCACCAGCGCATGGGTAAGCGGCTCTTCAGCCGCAGGCCCTTGCCCTCGACGCTCACATGGCCGCCGTCCTGCAGGTCTTTCATCAGGCGGCTGACCATCTCGCGCGAGCAACCCAGGTAGTGGGCCATCTGCTGGTGGGTCAGCCGCTCGGCGATCCACAGGCTGCCGTCGGGCTGCGGCACGGCACTGCCTTCGAGCAGCAGCTTGAGCCGGCCGTAGACGTCGTTCAGCGCCAGCTGCTTGGCCGACACGGTGGCGGCGCGGGCGCGGCGGATCACCTTGGACAACAGCTCGAAGGCGAAGGTTGGCTCGTCGGCGATATGGCGTTCGAGCGTGGCGCGGGTGACCACGGCGCAGACCGTGGCTTCGAGGGTTTCGACGCTGGCCGAGCGGGGCCCGCCGTCCAGGCTCATCTCGCCGATGAACTCGCCTTCGCCATAAGAGCCGTAGGTGATCTCGCGCCCGTTGTCGCCTTGGGCGAATGCGCGCAGCCGACCTTGCAGCACGATGTACAGCGTGTCGCCCTGGTCACCTTCCTGGATCAGCAGCATGCCTTTGCGGTAACGCCGCACTTCGCCACGCGCGGCCAGCGCGGCCACGCTGGGCGAGACCGCCGCCAGTCGGGCCAGCAACTCGTCAGCCCCGTCAGGGGAAGCGGAAGGCGACGCCATGGGCGCGATGCTAGCAAGCACCCCGCAGCGACCGCGTCATTGATGACGCAGCCGCCGAAATAGCGTGCTATGTGCCGGGCCGGCGTGGTCCGCACACCACGCGGGCCCAACGCCGCCCGCGCGCTGCCGGTCAGGCCGTCATCAGGCTCGCGCCGAAGCCCGAGCCGAGTGACGGCACCTCGGCCTGGCGCCGCAGCGCACCGACCATCGGCGGCAGCACTGCCACCTGCTGCACCAGGTCGCGGATGCTGTCGGCGCCTGTCTTGGCGCGGATGTTGGCGATCTGCGTGCGCACGGTAGCGATCTTCACGCCATGCCGCTCGGCGATCTCGTTCGGGCAGCAGCCTTCGCACAGCGCGCTCAGCACCTGGGCCTCGCTCGGTGACAGCCGGTACTCGCGGGCGAAGCCCTGCACCGACAAGCCGCCGCAGACCTCGCGCCGGCCCAGCACCATCAAGGTCGCCGGCACTGTCGGCGCCGCCGCGGCATGGTGCCCCGGCGTGGCCAACAGCGGCACGATCGCGATGCCGGCGCGCTCGGCGCCTTCACCCACCGTCAACAGCTTGCGCAGGCCGCGGCTGGCGGCCGCGTGCAGCGCCTGGTGCAAAGGCGCCGCGTCCTTCTGCAGCCGGGTGCGCAGCTCGTGGCCCTGCAACTGCAGCGGGTGCAGCGGCGCCCCCAGGCTGGAGCGGGCCGCATGGTTGGCATGCAGCACGCGACCGCCGTCACCCAGCAGCAGCAGGCCGTAGTCGATCTCGTCCAGCATCAGGGTCATCAGCCGCGTCAGCAGTGCAGCGCCGCCGCGCCGCTCAGGGCCGTGGTAACCCAACGCCTGGCCGAGGGCCGAGACGCTGGGACCCCAGACGGCGGCGCCGGCCCGGGCACTGTCGTCTTTGGCGAGAGCCGGGCGAACTGCTGCCAGGCCGGGAGCGGACAGGGGCGGTGAAACGCAAAGTTCCATGGTCAACCTCCTTGCACACCGGAGTTCGTGACTTGGGGCCCGCGACCGCGGGGGCGACACGTGGTTCCAGTGAGGTCTGAAGCTTAGGCACGTGCCTTGCTCCTGTGCGGCCACTTTGAGTGTCACTGTTTGTGACAAATTCACCACCAACGTTGGGGGGTTAGCGGGGCGCCCCCAGGGCCCAGGTGGACGCCGCCAGCAGCGGCAGCGGCAGCGGCTCAGGTGCCGGCGACGAAGGGGTTGCCGCGGCGCTCGTGGCCGAAGCTGCTTTCCGGGCCGTGGCCGGGAACGAAGACGGTCTCGTTGCCCATCGGCCACAGGCGCTGGGTGATGCTGGCGATCAGGCTTGGCGCACGGTCGCGCGGCCTTCGCGCTTGGCGGCGTACATCGCTTCATCGGCGCGGGCGATCAGCTCTTCGGCGCTGGCCTCGCCGGTGCCAAACTCGACCACGCCGATGCTGGCGCTGACGCCCGACTCACCACCGGGCACTGGCACCGGGGCGGCCAGGGCCTGCAACAGCTTTTGCGCCACCGCCTGCGCCGCGTCGTCCGGGCCGACCACCGGCAGCAGCACGATGAACTCGTCGCCGCCGACGCGCGACACGGTGTCGCTCGCCCGCACCACGCCCAGCATGCGCTGCGCGGAGGCCAGCAGCACCGCATCGCCCGCGGCATGCCCGTGCAGGTCGTTGATTTGCTTGAAACGATCGAGGTCGATGAAGAGCAGTGCGCCGCGGCTGCCCGAGCGGTCGGTCGCGTTCAGTGCCATGCGCAGCCGGTCCAGCAGCAGCGCGCGCGTGGGCAGGCCGGTGAGGTGGTCGTGCATCGCGCGCTGGATCAGCTTCTGCTCGACCCGTTTGCGGTGAGCCGCGTACTGCAGCGCGCGCCGCAACAGGCCAGCATCGAAGCTGCCCTTGACCAGGTAGTCCTGTGCACCGTTGACCACCGCGGACAGGCCAACCTCCTCGTCGTCGTTGCCCGACAGCACGATGATCGGCACCTGTTCGGTCTGGTCGCGCAGCATCGCCAGGGCTTCGACACCGGCGCAGTCGGGCAGGCCCAGGTCGAGCAGCACCGCCGCGCAGCCTGGCTCGCGGCTCAGGCGCTCACTGGCAGCGCGCACGGTCTGGTCCCAGCGCAGCTCGGGCAGGGTGCCCGGCGGGGCGTCTTCGAACATCGTCCGCACGAGCCGGGCGTCGCCCGGGTTGTCTTCGACCAGCAGAACGTAGGAAGCATCAGCCATCAGAACTACAAGGTGGCAGATTTACGGCGATGTGGGTTCGGTCGGGGCAGCCAAGGTGAAAAAGAAACTGGTTCGCTGGCCGGGCTGGCTTTCGGCCCAGACGCGACCACCGTGCCGCTCGACGATGCGCCGAACCGTCGCCAAGCCCACACCGGTGCCTTCGAAGCCCTCGCTGGAGGCCAGCCGCTGGAACGGCTGGAACAGCTTGGCGCTGGCCCGCATGTCGAATCCTACGCCGTTGTCCTGCACCACGAACACGGTTTCGCGCTCGTCCGCCAGCGCCAAGCCGACATGCAGCCAGGGCTGCGGGCAGTGGTGGGTGTACTTCCAGGCGTTGCCCAGCAGGTTGGCCAGCAGGTCGCGCACCAGTGCCGGGTCACCCTGGGCCTGCAGGCCGGGGTCGATCGCCACCTCAACCCGGCGCCCGGGCTCGGCCATGCGCAGCTGCTCGACGACCGCCTGGGCCAGCGCCGACAGGTCCAGCGGCACGCGCCGCACCGGCGTGTGCTCCAGCTGCGACAGCGACAGCAGGCCGCCCACCAGTTCGTCCATGTCCTTCGCGCCGCCCTTGAGCATCTGCAGGTGTTGCTGCCCCGTGGGGGACAGGTTGGCACCCTCCTCGTGCACCAGCAGCGAGGCGTAGCCGACGACCGCATTCAAGGGCGTGCGCAGGTCGTGCGCCACGGCGTGGTTGAACAGCGTCAGCTCGGTGTTGACGGCTTCCAGCTGCGCCGTGCGCTGCGCCACACGCTCTTCGAGCGCCCGCGCCAGGCGGGCCAGCTCCTGCTCGGCCAGCATGCGGCCGGTGACGTCGCTGAGCATCACGACCAGGCCGTAGGCTTCGCTGCCGAACGCGTGGACCGAGCCCGCAGCCATCAAGGCCCAGCGCTGGACACCGTCGTTGCGCCGGAACCGGACCTCCATCGTGCGCCGCTCGCCCATCGCGCACAGCGCCAGCAGCTTGATCGCCGCCTCGGCCTGGCTGGGGTCGACCAGCTCCTCGAAGCGCCGCCCCAACAGTTGGTCGGGCGGGCGCGCAATCATGTGCGCCATGCGGCTGTTGACAAAGCAGATGGTGCGGCGCTCGTCGAGCTGCAGGATGCCCTCTTCGGCGGTCTCGACGATGGTGCGGTAGAGCGCCTCGCTTTCGCGCAGGGCTTTCTCGACCCGCCGCCGCTCGACCGCGTGGCGCATGCTGCGGGCCAGCGCGACGCCGTCGGCATGCTGCTTGGCGAGGTAGTCTTCGGCACCGGCGCGCACCGCGTCGAGCGCGAGGTCGTCATCGTCGTGCCCGCTCAGGATGACCACCGGCGTGCCCGGGGCATGGGCATGGACCGAGAAGAAAGTCTCCAGGCCCTGACTGTCGGGCAGCGACAAGTCGAGCAGGATCAGGTCGGCAGTCTGCGTGCTCAGCCAGCGCAGGCCGCTGTGCAGTGAGTCAGCCTCGTGCAGGCGGCAGGCATCGCCAAAGCGGTCACTCAGGTGTTCGCGCACCAGGCGCGCGTCGCCCGGGTTGTCTTCGATCAGCAGCACCGAGGCTAGGCCATGGCTCATGGTCGTCAACCCGCGCGAGAGGGCAGCAGCACGGCACCGCCCAGCCAATAGGCCTGGATGCGATCGACCAGCTCGAGGTAGTCCTCGAAGTCGGCCGGCTTGACCATGTAGGCATTGCCGTGGGCGCGGTAGGTGTCGAGCACATCCTGGCGCGCCGACGACGAGGTCAAGACCACGACCGGGATGCTGCTCAGCCGGGGGTCGCCCTTGATCTCGGCCAGCACCTCCTTGCCGCCAATGCCGGGCAGGTTCAGGTCCAGCAGCACCAGATCGGGCACCGGGGCCTTGTCGTGCGCGCCGCTGCGGTGCAGGAAGTCCAGCGCCGCGTTGCCATCAGCCACCCAGTGCAGCGCCACCGGCGCGGCGCTCTCAGTCATGGCTTCTCGCACCAGGCGCATGTCGGCCGGGTTGTCTTCGACGAGCAGGATGTTCATGACCTGGTGTCGAGCGCCCGGTGCATGTCGGGCACTTCTGCCTCCGCTGCTGCGATGGTAAAGAAAAAGGTTGAACCCTGGTCGGGTATCGACTCGACGCCGATGCGCCCGCCATGGCGCTCGACCACCTTCTTGCAGATGGCCAACCCGATGCCGGTGCCGGGGATCTCGGCCCGGTGCAGGCGCTGGAAGATCGTGAAGATCTGCTCGTGAAAGCGCGGCTCGATGCCGATGCCGTTGTCGGCCACGTTGATGCGCCATGCGCCATCGGCTTCGCGCTTGGCCGACAGACGCACAGACGGCGGCACGCCCGGCCGGCGGAACTTGATGGCGTTGTCGATCAGGTTCTGCAGCAGCTGCAGCAGTTGTGCGCGGTCGCCCAGCACCCAGGGCAGGGCGTCACTGCTGAGTTGGGTGTGGCTGTCCAGCAAGGCCGAGGCCAGCACGCGGCGGGCTTCGTCGAACACCTCCTGCAACGGCACCGGGCACAGCGGCCCGGCGCTGCTGTCGAGCCGGGCCAGGCTCAGCAGGTCCGACACCAGCGCCTGGGCCCGCTTGGCGCCTTCGCCGATGAGCTGGACGAACTCCTGCCCTTCCGGGCTCAGCTGGGCCTGGTGGCGGCGCGACAACAGCTGGCTGTAGCTCGCCACGGTGCGCAGCGGCTCTTTCAGGTCGTGCGAGGCGACATAGGCGAACTGCGCCAGCTCGGCATTCGAGCGTTGCAAGGCCTCGGTCTTGGCCTTCAGCTCGGTGTCGGCCGCGACCCGCTGGCTGATGTCGCGAATGATGCCGCTGTAGAAGCGCCCGCCGGCGCTGTCCCACCCGGCCAGCGACAGCTCGATCGGGAACTCGTGCCCGTCGGCGCGCAGGCCCGTCAGCTGCACCGTCTGGCCCCACGCGGGCGTCGGGCCGCCAGCCTGTACCCGGGCCAGGCCGGCGCGGTACACCGCGCGAAAGCGCTCGGGCATCAGGCGGATCAGGCTCTTGCCCAGCATCTCGGCCTCGGTGTGGCCGAAGATGGCTGCCGCGGCGCGGTTCCACGAGCGCACCCGGCCATCGGCATCGGCAATCACGATCGCCTCACTGGCCGATTCCGCCAGCGAGCGGAACTGGGCCTGCGAATCGCGCACGGCCGCATTCATGTCGTCGGCCAGCAGCAGCGCACGCTCACGCGTCAAGGTCAGCGCCCGCACCAGGGCGAACAGCAACAGGCTCAGGCCCACGCCGGCAATCAGCACGATCTGGGCTTTCTGCAGATCGATCTGGGCTTCGAACTGCGGCAGCGCCTGCACCAGCAGCGTCCATTCCTGGCCGGACAGCGCCAGTGTGCTGCCGCTGCGAAAGACGGTGCCGGCCGTCGGCTGGCCCGCGGCGCCATCGAACAACAGCCGCTCGGGGTCACTGGTCGAGCGGCCGCCGTACAGCCGCACCGCCACGCCTTCCAGCTCGGCCACTGGCCCCAGGGCGCCGCGCATCAGGTTGTCCAGCCGCAAGGCGATGCAAACAAAGCCGCGCAGTTGTGCACGCCGCCGCTCCACCGTGTCGACCGCCTGGCCGGGCTGGTAGACCGGCAAGCACATCAGTGCGCCCACCTGGACGTCGACGCCGTTTTCCTGCGCCAGCGCGACCTTGCCGGACAGCGTCGGCTCATCGGTGTCGCGCGCCCGCTCCAACGCCGAGCGGCGCACCGCTTCGCTGAAGATGTCGAAGCCAACGGCGCGCCGGTTGCGTTCATCGAACGGTTCAATGTAGGCCACCGGGCTGTGGCCGGCGCGCTCACCCGGCGGGTGCACCACATAGTCCGCCAGACCCTCCGCCCGCACCGCTTGCTGGTGGGCGGCGAGTTCGTCCGGCCGCAGCCACGGCGCAAAGCTGACCCCCTGGATGCCGGGATAGTGGCGCGCCAGCTCCAGCTGCTGCACATAGGCCCGCCACTGGTCGCGGTGGACCTCGTTCGCGGCGGCGAACAGCCCGGCCGCACCGCGCAGGACTTGTTCGTTGGCGACCATCCGGGTGGATACCCGGTCGCGGATGTCGGCGGCCACGAAGCCGAAGCGCTCGTGCGCCCGCCGTTCAGTGTCCGAGGCCATCAGGTGCCAGCCGATCACCGCGACGCCAAGGCAGCCCAGCAGCACCGCCCAGGGCACCGCCAGGTCACGCCTGACTGCGCCCTGGCGCCCCAGCTGCTCCCGTTCGCGCCGATCGGCGGCCAGCACCAGGCCAGTCACAGCGGCCAGGCCGACGAAGGTCTGCAGCACGATCAACGCGTCATTCAAGTGGCCGTGCGAGAACGGACCCAGGCCGCGCGTGGTGCCCCAGACCGCCAGGCTGGCCGTCAGCAGCGTGGCCGCGGCCACGCCGAGCGGGCCATGGCGGTAGGCGGCCCAGGCGATGCAGGGGATGAACAGCCAGACCATCCGGCGATCGGCCGTCGGCGCGCTGGCCGGGAAGGCGAACACCAGCCCGCCCAGCACCGCCACCACGCCGAGCCAGCCCAGGGCCGGCAGCACGGCTTGCAGCGACCACCGCGGGGTGGCGCTGCGCCCCAAGGCGATCACCAACGGGGCGACCACCAGGATGCCGGTGGTGTCGCCGGTCCACCAGGTCCACGCGACGGTGGCGGTGGCAGCTGCAGGGATGACGCCGCCAACGAGCAAGGTGACGGTGCCGATCGCCGCGCTGCTGGCGCTGGCCAGCGCGGCGACGATGATGAACTTGGCCACGTCGGCCAGGCGTTCGAACGGGCTGGGCTTGCCGATCCACCGCTGCAGCAGCGTGGCCCCGAGCCAGGCTTCGAGCGAGTTGCCGACGGTGATCGCCAGCGACGCGCCGAGCACGACCGGCAGCGCGGCGCCGTTGGCGGCGAAGACCACGGCGTTGGCGGCGAAGGCGCCGGCGGCCACGCCGGGCAGCAGCCGGCGGCCGCCCCAGACCAACGCCGCGAGCGCGATGCCCGACGGCGGCCACACCGGCGACGCGTTGCTGCCTTCGAACGCCAGCAGCAGCCCCAGGCGCCCAGCGGCGTAATAGACCAAAGCCAGCGCCAGCACCGCCAGCCACCAGTTGCGACGCCGCGAAAGGGTCATGGCGCAGACTCCAGCGTCAGGTCGCCGCCGCCGCTCACCTCATCCGCCACGGCACTCAGCGTGAACCAGAAGGTCGACCCGTGGCCCGGTGCGGCGTCGACGCCGATCTGCCCACCATGGCGCTCGACCACCTTCTTGCAGATCGCCAGGCCGATGCCGGTGCCGGGGTACTCGTCGCGCAGGTGCAGGCGCTGGAACATCGAGAACACCCGCTGGTGAAACTTGGGCTCGATGCCGATGCCGTTGTCGGCCACGCTGATGCGCCAGCGGCCGTCAGGCTCGCGCCGTGCGCCCACGTGCACCCGCGGCGGCTCGACGCTCCTGAACTTCAGCGCGTTGGCGAGCAGGTTCTGCAGCAGCTGGCCGAGCTGGCGCCTGTCGGCCCAGACGGTGGGCAGCGGGTCATCGTGCGTGACCTGCGCCTGGCTGTCCTGGATCAGCAGGCGCAAGCCCCACTGCACCTCGTCGAGCACCGTCTGCAGCGGCACGGCGGCCATCGGCTTGCCCTGGCTGTTGACCCGCGCCAGGCTCAGCAGATCGCCGATCAGGGCCTGGGCTCGCTTGCCGCCGTCCTCGACAAAGGCCATGAACTCGCGCGCCTCGGTCGGCAGCTGCTCACCATGGCGCCGCAGGATCAGCTGGGTGTAGCTGGTGACCATGCGCAGTGGCTCTTGCAGGTCGTGCGAGGCGACATAGGCAAACTGCTCCAGCTCGGCGTTCGAGCGCGCCAGCTCCTGGCGGCGCTCGGCCAGTTCGACGTCCAGGGTGCGGCGGTCGGTGATGTCTTCGACGGTGCCGATGTAGCCGACGACCTGCTGGCCTTCGCGCAAGGCCACGCCATGCCCGCGCACCCACACCACGCGTCCGTTGGGTCGCAGGTAGCGGTGCTCGGAAACGACTTCGAGGCCGTCGCGTGCGTCGCGGAAGCTCGTGCGCACCTGCGCCCGGTCGTCGGGGTGGATGCTGAGCGCCCAGCCGTCGCCCAGGCTTTGCTCGAGCGTGAACCCGGCGATCGCCAGCCAGGCCGGGTTGACATACAGGCAGCGCCCCGCCGCATCGGCGTGGAACATGCCCAGAGGCGACGCCTCCATCACCGCGCGCAGCTGACGCTCGCTCTGGCGCAGCGCTGTCAGGTCGTTGCCCAGCACATAGACGCCGACCGTGCGGCCCTGCGCGTCGAGCTGCGGGATGTAGTTCATGCGCATCGTCCAGCTGCGCCCGCGCCGCAGCACGTCGGCGTCGAACTCGACCGCCTCGCCGGCCAAGGCGCGGGCCAGCTGCGGTGCAAACAGAGCCTGGCTGTCGGGGTCCTCGAGGGCGTCGGGGCGCTGGCCGACGATGTCCGCCTGCGGCAGCTGGTGCCAGGCCTCGTAGGCCTTGTTGACCATCGCGTAGCGGCCGTCGGCACCGATGTAGCCGATCAGCGCCGGCATGTTGTCGGTCACCAGCCGCAAATGGCGCTCCGACGCACGCAGGGCCTCGGTCTGCTCGGCCAGCGCAGCAGCCATCGAGTCGACCGCGCGGGCCGTGTCGCCCAGTTCGTTCGCCGCCTCGACGTGGCAGCGGGCCGACAGATCACCGGCCCGGATGGCGGTCACCGCGGTTTCGATGTCGGTCAGCGGCCGCAGCACACGCCGCCACACCATCAGGCCCACGGCCACCAGCAGCGCCAGCAGCAGCCCGGGGGTGACCAGCACCAGCCCGTGGAAGCGGTGCTGGTCTTCGGCCAGCCGGAGGGCGACGCCATGGCCCCAGCGGTGGTCGCTCTCGATCACCTCCTGCGTCTCGGTCAACAGGCGCTCGACCAGCAGCTCGTGGCGACGCAGTCCCAGGGCCGAGGGCGGGGCCAGCGACTGCTGGACCAGCTTCTCGAACAAGGGCGGCAGGTGGTCGATGTTGCGCCGCAACTCCAGCAGCGCCGGCGACGCCGGGGACGAACGTTCGATCGCGCGGTCGACAGTGGCCACCAGCTGCTGCTGGCGCAAACGCCACTGCGCGGCCGCCCGCTCGCCGGCGTAGGTCGCAAACTCGTTGGTCAGCGTCAGCAGGCTGCCCACGTCGCGGGCGACGTCCTGCGCGTCGACCTGCTGCTGCAGGCCCTCCTGGTTGACGCGAATGGCCTGCAGCAAACCCACCAGCAATGCACCGGTCATCAGCACCGCGATCAGCGCCGAGACGGTCAGCTGGTGGCGAATGCGCATGGCGTCAGGGCAGCGGCAGGCTGACCGCCTGGGGCGCCACCTTGCGCAGCGGCGCGGGGTCGACCGCCCCCAGCAGCGTGCCGACCCGTTGCCCGGGCTCGACCAGGTGCTCGCGGATGGCCCAGCGGGCCTGGCTGTCCATCGTGCTCAGCAGTGCCGGTGTCAGGCTGAGCCGGAATTCGTGCTCGCCCAGCGTGGCCTTTACCTGGCCCAGGTCCAGCTGCAGCCGGCTGGCCAGGATCTCGGCCGCTTCGGCCGGGCGTTCGGCAATCAGCTGCTCGGCGCGCCACAGCGCGCGCAACAAGCGCTGCACATCGGTCTCGCGACCGGCCAGCAGCGCGCGAGCCGCCGCGAGCACGAAATGCTGGTTGTAGACACGCGGTGCCGGCAGCGGCGCCAGGTCGCGCCCGAGTTGCGCCTGCGCCTGGGCCGCGACAGGCTCCCAGATCGCCACCGCGTCGATGCGGTGCGCCGCCAGCGCGTCGACGAGCTGGTCGACCCCCAGCGCGACGACCTTCACGTCGGCCACTTCGATGTCGTGGTACAGCAGCCAGCTGTCGAGGAAGAACTGGGCCGAAGTCCTGGCCACGGTGCCGACCCGCTTGCCGCGCAGGTCGGCCGGCACGGCAATGCCCGCGCTCTGGCGCGCAACCAACCTGATCTGCTGGGCCGAGCTGCTAAAGGTCGCCACGATGGTCGCGTTGGACGACTTCAGACTGTCCAGCGCGATGATCAACTCGGCCGCGGTGGCCAGGTCGGCCTGGCCTTCTTCGAGCTGCGCGAAACACTGCCGGCCGCTGTGGCATTCGATCAGCCGCACGCCCACCCCCTCGGCGGCGAAGTAGCCCTTGGCGTCGGCCACGTACAAAGGCAGCGACACCGGGCCGCGCGACACGGCGAGCCGCAGATCGCCCCCGGCGGCCGCGTCGAGCAGGGCGACGCCAACCAGCCAACCCACCATCAGCTGGCGCAGCAGCCGGCCCCAGCGGGGGAGGTTGCAAGGGAGGAGGCGCGGCCCGCTCATCGAAGAATCGTCGCGTTGTCCGGCAGCGCCTTGCGCAGCGGGCCGGGGTCGACAAAACGCAGGTAGTTGGGCACCCGCTGGCCGGCCGGCACATGGCCTTCGCGCAGCGCCCAGCGGGCTTCGGCTTCGAGCGTGGTGATCAGCGACTGGTCCAGCCCCAGGCGGTAGTCCAGGTCTTTCCAGACCCAGTCGACGAAGGCCTGGTCCAGCCCCAGGCGCTGTTTCAGCTCTGCCTGCGCATCACGCGGTCGCTCGGCAATGAAGCGCTGGGCCCGCGCCAGCGCCCGCAGCACGCGAACCACGTCGTCGGCCCGTTCGGCCAGCACGCGCCGGCTGGCCACCAGGTTGAACGACTCGGTGTAGATGCGCGGGCTGGGCAGCACGATCGCGTCGGCGCCCACCGCACGCACCGCCAGCCAGCCGTTGGGTTCCCAGGCCACCAGCGCATCGACCTCACGCTTTTCCAGCGCCGTGGCCATCTGCTCCGGCGCCAGGTCGACGATCTTGACACCCTGCGGGTCAACGTTGTTGAAGAGCAGGAAGGCGTCGAGAAAGTAGTGCGTGCTGGTGCCCTTGACGATGCCGACCCGTTTGCCGCTCAGCTGCGCGGCGGCCGAGATGCCGGCGCTGCGGCGCGCGACGAGCTTGAGGTCGTTCGCGGCCGTGACGAACGTCGCCACGACGGCGTAGTCGTCGCGCGTGAAGCTGTTGAACATCACCGGCAGGTCGGAGCTGGTGGCCAACTCAGCGACGCCTTCGAAAATCTGGCGCAGGCAACGCTGGCCGCTGATGCATTCGGCGGTGCGTACCGTCACGCCTTCGGCGGCGAAGAAGCCTTGCGACTCGGCCACGCGGATCGGCAGCGACAGCGAGGTGCGGGCGGTGGCCAGCACCAGCTCGGCGGCGCGCACCGCGACCGGGCCAGCGGCCAGCGCCACGCCAGCCAGCAGCGCCGCCGCGAACCGCCGGGCCCGAACCCCACCTGTCGCGCGACCGATGTGCATGGCATCCTCTGTGTGCGTGGCGTGCCGCCGTGCGTCGATGCATGGTGTCGGCGGGCCGTTGCCGGCCCGAACGCCCAGGGCATCTTCGGTCCCGATCGGCGGGCTGTCCAGTTCGCAACGCTGCCGTGTTGGCCACGCGCTGCGGCTATCCTCGTCGGCTTTGTCACCCATCAAGACACCGACATGAAACGCTGGCAGGCCGACGGGCTGCTCCTGGCCGTGGCCGCGATCTGGGGCCTGGCCTTCGTGCCCCAGTCCTGGGGCATGGACAGCATGCAGCCGATGGGCTTCACCGGGCTGCGCTTTGCGCTGGGCGCATTGGTCGTGGCCCCGCTGGCCTGGCGTGAGCGAGGTCGCCCGGCGCCGCCGCAGCCCACCGGTGGTCCGCCACGCTGGTTGCTGCTGCTGGGCCTGGGGGCCTTGATCTTCCTCGGCGCGGCGCTGCAACAGGTCGGGATGCTGACCACCAGCGTCACCAACGCCAGCTTCCTGACGGCGCTGTACGTGCCATTGGTGCCCTTGCTGGCCTGGGCCCTGTTCCGTCGCCGGCCCCATTGGGTCGCCTGGCCGGCGGCGCTGGGCTGCGTGGTGGGCACCTGGCTGCTGACCGGTGGCCAGGCGGTGCACATGGTGGTCGGCGACTGGTGGGTCATCGCCAGTGTCTTGCCGTGGGCGCTGCACGTGGTGCTGGTCGGCTGGGCCGCGGGGCGGCTCGGCGCGCCCTACACCGTGGCCTGCGTGCAGTTCGCGGTCTGCAGCGCGCTCAGCCTGGTGGTGGCCGCAGCGCTGGAGAGCATGAGCTGGGACGGGGTCCGGGCCGCGGCCGGCGCGATCGCCTACACCGGGCTGATTTCGGTCGGCATCGGCTACACCGCGCAGGTGGTGGCGCAGCGCCACACCCATGCGGCGGACGCGGCGCTGGTGCTGTCGAGCGAAGCGGTGTTCGCCGCCATCTTCGGCGCGCTGCTGGCCGGCGATCGGCTCAGCCCCAGCGGCTGGGCCGGCTGCTCGGTGATCCTGGGCTGCATCGTGCTGGCCCAGCTGCCGCTGCTCGCGGCAGCGGTGCTCAAACGCTGATCGTTAGAAGCGGTACGCCATCCCGCATCGTCGGAGGCTGCGGCGCCCGTCTCAGGTCTTTCGGAAGATGCCGAGCTTGCCCAGGATGAAGATCAGCAGCACCGCGCCGCCGAACGCAATCACGAAGCTGAGCAGGCCGCCGACCGGCCCGATGCCCAGCAGCCCGGCGATCCAGGAGCCCAGCAGCGAGCCCACCACGCCGATCAGCACGTTGGCAATCAAGCCCATCTGGGCATTCGTCTTCATGACGATGCTGGCCAACCAGCCGACGATGCCGCCAATGATCAGCGAGATGATCCAGCCCATGTCCGTACTCCTTGAGTGAGAAACGCACCCGAACCCGCCATCGGCAGGTGGTGCCGCTAACGCATCGCCTTGCCGGCCATGCGCAGGATGTCGTCCAGCGGGTTGCCGTCACCGTTCATGTCGAGCATCGCGCCCAGCCCCGACGCACCGGCGCCGCCGGTTGAGCCGCCGAGCAGCCCACCCAGCAAGTCACCGAGACCACCGGCCCCGGAAACAGGCGGCGCGGCAGCCGCCGTACCGCCGTGCCTGGCCATGTAGCCGGCGACCATCATCGCCAGCATCGGCAACATCTTTCTGAGCAGCGCGGGATCGAGCCCCGACTGTGACGCCGCGTTCTGCGCCACCGTGCGGCTCACGTCCTTGGAGCCGAAGATCTGCCCCAGCACCTCGTTGCCCGGGCTCACGTCGGTCGGCTGCGGCGCCAGCACCTGATCGAGCAGGCCACTACCGCCGAGTTGCCTCAGCAGGCCGCCCAGCCCATCGAGGCCGGCCGGGTGCGATTGCGCCTGCTTCTTGAGCCCACCGAGGATCGCCGGCACGAGCGCCTCGGCCCCGCTGGCGACCTGGCCTTCGCTGACGCCGAGTTCCTGGGCCACCGACTGGAGGCCGCCCATCTGGGCCAGGATGTCCGTGATCTGCATGTGCTTGCCCTCGTCGATCGAGTGGTGGGCCGGCTCAGTCCAGCAGCTCTTTGGGCACGTTGCCGCCGTTCGCTGCGATCTGCGCGAGCACGTTCTTGTGCAGCCACATGTTCATCTTCGCCGAGTCACCCATCAGGTCATCCGGGCAGCGCAACTCGGTGGCCAACTCCTTGCGCGCTGCCAGGCTGCTGTCGATGTCGAGCAGTTTGAGCAGATCGACGATGGAGGTGCGCCAGTTCAGCTTCTGGGGGTTCGCTGCCGCGCGCTGCTCGAGCTGGGCAACGACATCGACGACCGCGATCGGGTTGACCACCGGTGCCGCAGGGGCAGCGCTGGTGGGCTGGGCGGCGGCAGCCTGGTCGGGGGCAGCGGCCTCGTCACCGATGCCGAGCTTCGCGAGTATCTTGCTGAAGAATCCCATGGGGTGCTCCTTGTGCGGTCACCCAGACGGCGCAACGAGACGGGATTGCAGACCGCGCAGCCCTGGACCACCGGCGCATGGTACGGACAAGCGGGGGCGGGGTCGAGCAGCGCAGTCGTGCCCAGGGAGATGGCTGATCCGATCGCCGGGGCAGTCGCTCAGAGCTCGAAGCCGTAGTCGATCGTCAGCGGCGCGTGGTCCGAGAAGCGTGGTTCGAGGTGAATCTGTTCGCGGTGGGCGTGCGCGGCAAGCGCCGGCGTGGCCAACTGGTAGTCCAGCCGCCAGCCGACGTTCTTGGCCCAGGCCTGGCCGCGGTTGCTCCACCAGGTGTACTGCTCGGCCTTGTCGTTCAGGCGCCGGAACACGTCGACCAGGCCGGCTTCTTCGAGCAGCCGCGTCATCCACGCGCGCTCTTCGGGCAGGAAGCCGGAGTTCTTCTGGTTGCCCTTCCAGTTCTTCAGGTCGATCTCCTTGTGGGCGATGTTGACATCGCCAACCAGGATGAACTCGCGCTGGCCCTTGAGCGACATCAGGTGCGGGTAGATCACCTCGAGAAAACGGTACTTCGCCAACTGCCGCTCTTCGCCCGACGAGCCGCTCGGGAAGTAACAGCTGATGATGCTCAGCTTGCGGCCGGGCTTGTCGAAGCGGACCTCGACATAGCGGCCTTCGTCGTCGAACTCGCGCTCGCCCAGGCCGGTGATGACCTCGCTGGGCGCATGGCGGGTGTACACGCCGACGCCCGAATAGCCCTTCTTCTGGGCATAGTGAAAGTGGCCGTCCATGCCCGCCACCTGCTCGAAGCGGCCAGCCACGTCCACCGCCTGGGCTTTGACCTCTTGCACCCCCATACAATCGGCTTGACTTTGCTCAGCCCACTGGACAAATCCTTTGTTGGCGGCCGAACGAATGCCGTTCAGGTTGAGCGTGACCAGGCGAAAACCCATGGGTGTTGTCCTC
>Ga0307515_10001344_pt1 | contig 55675 bp, 56 predicted proteins | sample 17_EM_MG_FD_194513 | JGI IMG/M metagenome (GOLD analysis project Ga0307515, IMG submission 194513) | Populus trichocarpa ectomycorrhiza microbial communities from riparian zone in the Pacific Northwest, United States - 17_EM | ecosystem: Host-associated > Plants > Roots > Unclassified | place...
GTCGCACCTTTTGCTCAGCGAGCTGAAAGGGCCGCAGGCTGCTTTCAGCAGAAAAACTAGCGGGCAAAAGTCGCACCTTTTGCCCAGCGAGCTGAAAGGGCCGCAGGCTGCTTTCAGCAGAAAAACTAGCGGCAAGCAAGACGAGGCCGTGCCCCTTGTCTGGAACGTCCGCGCACAATCCACATTCGAATTACCCGGCCAATACGGGAAACTCGAGCTGCGGCACGCGCCGCGCGGGTCTATCGACATCGACGCACTACCCAACGAGCTTGCTATTCGGTGGCGACGCGGAGGCGAACGCCTGCGCCCGCATCGCGGCGGGCCGAGCAAGTCGCTGAAATCGTTGCTGCAGTCGTCACGCGTGCCACTGGCTGAACGGGCGCAGCTGCCGCTGCTCTTCGACGCGGATCGTCTACTCGCGGTCGGTGATTTTTGGAGCGATGCGGCGATCCAGGCGGACGAGGGTGCAAAACATCGCGGCAGAATTGTTTGGCACCGGTACCCATCTGCGGGCTGATTTGCTAACCTGTCGGCCCGTCGCCAATGCAGCTGTTCTGCGCTGGCCTTCTGACGGAAAACCCCAAGATGACTCGATTTGTATTCGTCACCGGTGGCGTCGTGTCCTCTTTGGGCAAAGGCATTGCCGCCGCATCACTCGGCGCCATTCTCGAAGCGCGTGGCCTGAAGGTCTCCATGGTCAAGCTGGATCCCTACATCAATGTGGATCCCGGCACCATGAGCCCATTTCAGCACGGCGAAGTATTCGTCACGGCCGACGGCACAGAAACCGATCTGGACCTCGGGCATTACGAACGCTTCGTCAGCACCACGACCGGGCGCCACAGTAATTTCACTACCGGCCGCATCTATGAGCGCGTCATCGCGAAGGAACGTCGCGGCGACTACCTCGGCGCAACCGTGCAGGTCATCCCTCACATCACGGATGAGATCAAGCGCAGCATTCACCTCGGCGCGGGTGAGGCAGACGTCTGCATGGTCGAAATCGGCGGCACTGTGGGTGACATCGAATCGCTGCCGTTTCTTGAAGCCATTCGGCAACTCGGCGTCGAGCTCGGTCGCAACAACTGCGTGTTCATGCATTTGACCTTGGTGCCCATCGTCGGCGGTGCCGGCGCGGGCGAGATCAAGACGAAGCCGACTCAGCATTCCGTGAAGGAATTGCGCGGCATCGGCATTCAGCCCGATGTCTTGTTGTGTCGAACCAAGCATCAACTTCCGGAAGAGCAGCGCCGCAAGATTGCGCTGTTTACAAACGTGGAAGAGCGCGCGGTCATCACCGCTGTCGACGCAGACGATATCTACAAGATCCCCATGCTGCTGCATGAACAGGGTTTAGACGACATCATCGTCGACAAGCTCCGTCTCGATGCAAAGGCCACTGACCTTTCGGAATGGCGTCAGGTTGTGAATGCCAAGGCGAACCCAGATGGTCAAGTGGACGTGGCCATGGTGGGCAAGTACGTGCAGATTCGAGATTCGTACATCTCATTGAACGAAGCGTTGACGCACGGCGGTCTCAAGTCCCGCACGCGCGTGAATATTCACTTCGTCGAGTCAACGGACATCGAGCAGCACGGCACTCGCGCGCTCGAAGGGATGGACGCCATTCTAGTACCGGGCGGGTTCGGCGAACGCGGCATCGAAGGCAAGATTCGCGCGGTGCGCTTTGCGCGTGAGAATCAGATTCCGTATCTCGGCATTTGTTTAGGCATGCAGATCGCCATCGTTGAATACGGCCGTAATGTGCTCGGCTTGCGTGATGCGAATAGCACGGAGTTCAACCGTGCATCACCGCATCCCGTCATTGCGTTGATCACCGAGTGGCAAGATTCTGCGCACGGTTCGCAGCAGCGTGATGAAGCGTCCGGAAAGGGTGCGACCATGCGCCTCGGCGCGCAGGAAGTCGTCCTCGGTGCCGGCACGCACGCTCGCGAACTCTACGGGCAGGACATTATTCGTGAGCGCCATCGGCATCGGTACGAGTTCAACAACAACTACCTCGATCGCTATCGCCAAGCGGGCATGCGCTTCTCGGGCTTCTCGCGCGATAATCTCGTGGAGGTGATCGAGCTGCCGGGCCATCCGTGGTTCGTCGCCACGCAGTTCCATCCGGAATTCACGTCCACACCGCGCGGCGGGCATCCGTTATTCACCCATTTCATTCGCGCGGCCCGGTCGCATCGGGCGGCGCAGCTGCCCGTGGCAGCTGGGGCCTGAGTACTGGAGAGGAAGCCGTGCCAAGGGTAAGTCCGTGAAGTTAGTGGGCCATGAGGTCGGCATGGACCGGCCGTTCTTTCTCATCGCCGGTCCCTGCGTGATCGAGAGCGCGTTGCTGACAGAGCAGATTGCGGGCCGGCTCAAAGAGATCACCACGCGGCTGCAGATCCCCTTCATCTTCAAGGCGTCGTTCGATAAAGCGAACCGTTCCTCTCGCGGCAGCTATCGCGGACCGGGGATGGACGAGGGCCTGAAGGTGCTGGAGAACGTGCGCCGCAAACTTGCGGTCCCTGTGCTCACGGACGTGCATGAGGATACGCCGCTGGCTGAAGTCGCATCGGTGGTGGATGTACTGCAGACGCCCGCATTTCTTTGCCGGCAGACCAACTTCATTCTGAACGCTTCATCCCAAGGCAAGCCCGTCAACATCAAGAAGGGCCAGTTCCTGTCGCCTTGGGAAATGAAGAACGTCGTCGAGAAGGCGCGCTCCACCGGTAATCAATCCATCATGGTGTGCGAGCGTGGCTTCTCGTTCGGGTACAACAATCTCGTATCCGATATGCGTTCTCTATCAATCATGCGAGACACGGGTTGCCCGGTTGTGTTCGACGCTACGCATTCCGTGCAGTTGCCGGGCGGGCAAGGTTCCGCATCCGGTGGACAACGCGAGTTTGTGCCCGTGCTGGCGCGCGCGGCGGTCGCTGCCGGTGTCTCCGGCATATTCATGGAGACGCATCCGGACCCAGCGCAAGCGCTTTCGGATGGTCCCAATGCGTGGCCACTCGACCGCATGGAATCGTTGCTCGAGACCCTCAAGAATCTCGACCGCGCCGTAAAAGATAAGCCCTTCGAGGAATCGACACTGTGAGTAGGCAAGTATGAGTCGTATCAAAGAGGTTCGCGGCCGAGAGATCATCGATTCGCGTGGCAATCCCACGGTCGAAGCCGACGTGATTGTGGAATCCGGCGCGTTCGGACGCGCGGCTGTCCCGAGCGGCGCATCGACCGGGACCCGTGAAGCGGTCGAGCTGCGCGATGGGGACAAGAAGCGCTACTTCGGCAAAGGGGTGCTCAAGGCCGTCGAGCACGTCAATACGGTGCTGAGGGACGCGATCATCGGAATGGACGCGCGCGACCAAGCGGCCATCGACAACAAGATGATCGCCCTCGACGGCACCGAAACCAAAAGCCGCCTGGGCGCGAATGCATTGCTGGCGGTGTCTCTGGCCACCGCGCGGGCTGCATCCCGAGATAGTAAGCAGCCGCTATACAAGTATTTGGCTGGCTCACGCGTGCCGGTTATGCCAGTGCCGATGATGAACATCATCAACGGCGGCGCGCACGCAAATAACAGCCTCGACGTGCAAGAGTTCATGATTCTGCCGGTAGGTGCGCCGAACTTCCGCGAGGCGCTGCGCTACGGTGCCGAGATTTTCCACACACTGAAGAAGCTGTTGGAAGAGAGCGGCTTCTCGACCGCAGTCGGCGATGAGGGGGGCTTTGCTCCCAATCTGGAATCGAATGCCGCGGCGCTCGAGATAATTCTGAAGGCCATCGACAAGGCGGGCTACAAAGCCGGCAAAGAGATCTATCTTGGGCTCGATGTCGCCAGCTCCGAGTTCTTCAAGGACGGCTCGTATGAGCTCGAAGCGGAAGGTCGCCGCTTCACGTCGGGAGAGTTCGCGAAGTACCTCGCGGCGCTTGTGGATGAGTACCCCATCATCACCATCGAAGATGGCATGGCCGAGAACGATTGGAGCGGTTGGGCGGAGCTGACTAAAGTGCTTGGCCGCCGCATTCAGCTGGTTGGGGACGACTTGTTCGTCACCAACACCAAGATCCTCGCGGAAGGCATCCAGAAGGAGATCGCCAACGCGATTCTCATCAAGCCCAATCAGATTGGCACGCTCACCGAGACCCTCGCCGCCATCGAGATGGCGGACCGCGCGAGCTATTCGTCCGTGGTGTCGCATCGCTCCGGCGAGACCGAAGACAACACTATTGCGGATATCGCCGTCGCGTCCGCCGCCACTCAGATCAAAACGGGTTCTCTTTCGCGATCCGATCGCATGGCGAAGTACAACCAGCTGCTTCGCATCGAAGGCGAGCTGGGGCAGGTACGGTATGCCGGTCGCGAGGCGTTTCCGGTAAAGCTTTAGCCCTGCGGCGTTCTAGGCCCCGCACGCAGTGCTGCACAAAAATGCAGCACTGCTCTTAATTGCGGTCGGCTCGTCTGTTAGTCTTGCGGACTCATGAAGTGGCTTGCCGCAGCTTTAGTCGTCGTCGTTACGCTTCTTCAGGCGCGCCTGTGGTTGACGGGCGATGGCGTGCGCGAGCTGTCGCGCCTGCAAGCGGCGGTCGCCACGCAAAGCGGTGAGAACGAGCGGCTGGAAGTTCGCAATAAAGAGTTGGCCGCCGAAGTTCGCGATCTGAAGAACGGCATGGCCGCTCTTGAGGAGCGCGCTCGCAGCGAGTTAGGGATGATCGCGTCGAACGAAACGTTCTATCAGGTCGTTCCGCGCAAGGCTGCGGTGGCGCCGGCTGAGAATCCTCCGACTTCCGCAACGCCGCCCACACGAACCGCGGCCCGATAGGGCTGCCTGCTTGGATACCTCGTGCGCTACTGGCTCATCATGCCTGCGGCCGGCTCCGGTCGCCGATTCGGCGATGCTTTGCCCAAACAGTACGTATCGCTTGCGGGGCGCACGCTCATTGAGTGGGCGCTGGCGCCGTTTTTGAGGGATGAGCGGTGCGCCGGCATCGTGGTGGCGATCGCGGCGGACGATCGACACTGGGCGGGCGTGCACGCGCGCCTGCACGCCAACCGGCCCAAAGTACCGCAGGACTCAGCACGGCCCGCATTGAGCACCGATGCAAATCTCGGTATGCCGCAGCGATCAGTCGCGCCAGCACCGGGCAGCCACGCCAATGTCGGCGTGCCGCAGCAGTCAGCTGCGCCAGCACAGTCCAGCGGTGCGGATGTCGCCCCCCCGCCGCAGCCGTCAGCCGCGCCAGCGAACGCAGCTGGCGGTGTTCCGCCCATCATCGTTGCCCAGGGTGGCGCTGAGCGCAGCCACACAGTGCTGAGCGCCCTTAGATCGATCGCATCCCAAGCCGCCCCCGATGACTGGGTGCTCGTACACGACGCGGCGCGGCCTTGTCTGCCGGCACGCGACCTTGAGGCGCTGCTGGCGCGGCTCGCCGCAGATCCCGTCGGTGGTTTGCTCGCAGCGCGCGCGGCAGATACGTTGAAGCGCGCCACAGACAACGGTGGCGTCGAGCACACGGTGGATCGTTCAGGCCTGTGGCGTGCATTAACGCCGCAGATGTTTCGCTATCAGGCGTTAGGCACGGCATTAGACCAAGCGTTGGCTGCCGGTCGCGTGCCGACGGATGAAGCCCAGGCCATCGAATGGATGGGGCAACAACCCGTACTCGTCGAAGGTTCGGCCGAAAACATCAAGGTCACTCATACGCAAGATTTGATCGTGGCGGACGCGCTTCTGCGCAGAGGCATGAGTACGGTGAGAGTAGGTTCTGGAATCGACGTGCATGCCTTCGGCCCTGGAGAGTACGTCACGCTTGCAGGCGTCCGTGTGCCGTATGGGAAAGGCGTCGTTGCTCATTCAGACGGGGACGTCATCCTTCACGCGCTCTGCGATGCACTGCTTGGCGCCGCCGGTCTCGGAGATATCGGAATGCACTTCCGGGATGACGATCCACAATGGAAGGGCGCCGACAGTAAGAAATTCGTTACCGCCGTCATAGGCATGCTCAAGGAACGCAATCTGCGCGTCGTGAATGCGGACATCACCGTGCTCGCAGAAGCCCCGCGTCTCGGTCGCCATCGAGCGGCGATGCGTCAGACGATCGCTGAGCTGCTCGAAGTAGACGACTCGCGCGTCAACGTGAAGGCCACCACGACCGAGCGCTTAGGATTTATCGGCCGCTCGGAAGGGCTAGCCGCACAGGCCATCGTGGCGCTGACCTCGCTCTCGACCGAACCATGATCGAACCGCTGTGGCTGCAGACGGCGCTCGATCCGCCTCGAGCGTTAGGACCTCCACTGGGACGTGGACGAGTCCGTGCTGAGCCGGAAGACTTCGTCGTCGAAGAGGATCTCGGTTTCGAGCCGTCCGGCGAAGGCCAGCACATGCTGGTCAAGATTCGCAAACGAAATGCAAACACGGAATGGGTTGCGCGCGCGCTGGCGCGCTTCGTGGGCTCTCGTCCACACGATGTCGGATTCGCGGGACTGAAAGATCGTCGCGCCGTGACGATTCAGTGGTTCTCCGTTCCGAATCCCTCCCGAGGGGCTATCGATTGGAGTCAGGCCACGATCGAAGGCTGCGACATCCTCGATGCGCGTCCGCACTCCCGCAAGCTGCCGCGCGGCGCCCTGGCAGGCAACCGCTTCACGATTCGCATTCGGGACGTTGAAGCGCCCGCGGAATCCGTGGCCGCGCGGCTCGATCTCATTCGCGAACGTGGTGTTCCCAATTATTTCGGCCCACAGCGGTTTGGCCGCGACGCGAACAATCTTGCGCAGCTTCAACGGCCCATGAGCGAGTGGCATCCCCGCGAGCGCGGCTTCTGTCTGTCGGCCGCACGCAGCTTGATCTTCAACGCCATGCTCGCGGAGCGAGTGCGCGACGACACTTGGCATCGATTGGAGTGGGGCGATGTGGCCAACCTCGAGGGCAGCGGCAGCATCTTCAAAGTCACCGACATCGACGCTGAGCTGATCGACCGCGCAAAGCGATTGGACGTTCATCCGTCTGCACCGCTGTGGGGCGTAGAGCAGCCCTTGTCAGAAGGTCGCATTCGAGATCTGGAGATGCGCGTGGCCGACGCCTTCCCCGTGCCTCGCGATGTCACCGTTGAGGCCGGTATGCGCCAAGAGCGCAGGGCGTTGCGCATGGCCGTTCACGAGTTGGAATATGAGCTTATCGACCGCGACCTCTTGGTTTGTTTCAAACTCGGAAAAGGCAACTTTGCAACGACGCTGCTGAGAGAAGTATTTGATGCGTCGTTGGGAGAAGAGATCGATTAGCTGCGAAGCAGTACGTAGGTCGCGCCAGTACCGCCATCGTTTTGCTTTGCCGATACGAAGGCCATGACGGTCGGCATACGGCGTAGAACGTGACTCACGACGTTCTTGAGCACAGGCAGTCGATCGCTCGATCGAAGTCCCTTACCGTGGATAATGCGAACGCAGCGTGCGTGCCGCGCCGCGGCGTTGTCGATGAATTCCTGCAGCACTCGGGTGGCCTGATCGCCAGTCAAGCCATGCAGGTCGATCTCGCCCTGAATGCCCCATTCCGCGCGGCGCAGCCTCCGCAGGAGCGCGATCTGAACACCCGGCCGCCGAAACGAAAGCTCATCCTCCCGCTCGATGACGGGACTATCGGTGCTGCCCGGCGGTTTCTCGTCCAACATCACTTTTCGGTTTGGGCGCGGCAAGCGGTAGCGCCGCAAAACAGACTGGGGACCTGCAACGGGGCGGCTGCCACCCAGCGGCTTAACGTCTCGGACGGCATCGCGAAACAATTGCGTGTCCTCTTCGTCGCTCACGGGATCCACGCTACCTCCAACAGATGGGTTTCAGTATATTGCCGCCCTCCTAGCCGCATAGCCTCCATCCGCGTGTGAAAATCTTAGTTAGCAACGACGACGGTTTCCGCGCCGAGGGCATTCTGCGGCTAAGGGAGGCACTTCAAGAGCTCGGTGAGGTCACGGTCGTCGCGCCGGACCGCAATCGCAGTGGTGCCAGCAATTCTCTGACGCTCGATGTGCCACTGCGGGTCTTCGAAGCGGAAGAAGCGGTCTACTACGTCGTCGGGACACCGACCGACTGCGTGCATCTTGCGGTCTCGGGCCTGTTTGATTTCGAGTTCGACATGGTGGTGTCCGGCGTGAACGATGGCGCCAACCTCGGCGATGACGTGCTGTATTCCGGTACGGTCGCCGCGGCCATCGAAGGTCGCTTCCTCGGGTTGCCGACGATCGCCGTCTCGCTCTGCACCGAGCCGCAGGGCCCGCGACATTTCGAGACCGCTGCACGAGTCGCGGGAATGATCGCGAAGCAAGTGCTGACGAAGCCGTTGGTGATACGGTCGCTCATCCTCAACGTGAATGTGCCGGATTTACCGTTCGATGAGCTGAAAGGCTTCAAGACCACAAGGCTCGGCAACCGGCATCGTTCCGAGTCCGCAATCTTTGCTCAAGATCCACGAGGACGCGCGGTGTACTGGATCGGTCCGGCCGGTGCGGGACAAGACGCGGGCAACGGCACGGATTTCGACGCTGTCGCTCAAGGATTCGTATCGGTGACTCCCTTGCAGATTGACCTCACGCGACACCAGGCATTACCCGTCATCGAAAAATGGTTGGACGGCATCGATGGCTGATTTGCGCATGTCCGGCATCGGAATGACGTCGCTGCGAACGCGCGATCGACTTGTACAGCGCTTGCGCGATCAGGGCATCGCCAGCCTCGCGGTGCTCGACCGCGTTCGAAATACGCCGCGACATATCTTTGTCGATGAAGCGTTGGGAAGCCGCGCGTACGAAGACACCGCCTTGCCGATCGGCTTCGGCCAGACAATCTCGCAGCCTTACATTGTCGCGCGCATGACCGAGGCGCTGATCGAGGGGCCGCCGTTGTTCAATGTGCTCGAGATCGGAACGGGCTGCGGATATCAGACCGCTGTACTCGCACCTTTGGTCGATAAGCTCTACACCATCGAACGCATTCAGCCCTTGAGCCTGCGTGCGCGACAGCGCATCAAAGAACTGGGCATTCGCAACGTTCGCTTTCGCCACGGCGACGGCAGCATGGGTTGGAAAGCGCACGCGCCGTTCGACGGCATCCTCGTCGCAGCGGCGCCGCTCGTGGTGCCCGAAGCATTGCTTCAGCAATTAAAAGTAGGTGGACGCTTGCTGGTGCCAGTGGGACCGGAGGGCGCGCAAGAATTGATCCGCTTTACCCGCCGCGAGCAAAAAATCGATCGGCAATCGCTCGGACCTGTGTCGTTCGTGCCGTTGCTTGGGGGTGTCACGACATAATCGTTTCAAACGTCAGCGCGTCCTTTGGGCGCAGACTTACGTCGCTATAAAAACGATTATGTTGTGTGTGCAAGCTGCTGAATCTAAAAACTAACAGATGATGATTTCTGCACCTAAGTTCATGTCGATTCTCAAATTACTTGCGTAGGGGTCTGACCCGTGTTTAGTATGTCTCCGTTAACAGACAGGGGAGGGCGATCGGCGAAGACACAGAATTGGAGGGAGCTGGGACGAAGAAAAGCAATATCGAAGATTTAAGAAAAACAATTACCAAGAAGACATTGTTCGGGTCTGTCAGCTTCGGATGAATGTCGGGTTGGTTGAATTCTTCCGGTTCTGTGTCTTTTCGATCGCCTTTCTAGATAAAAACGAAATCGCCTTCGGGCGGGTTGATTCAGCGGGGCTCCCGATGCGAGCCCCGTTTTTATTGAGGCCGACCGCAATCCATGACGCTAATCCACGAATAGCGCCGCGGTCACGCGCCGGTCTTCTTGTACGAGAACGTTGAACGTTCGACACGCCGCGCCGAGATCCATCGCCTCGAGTCCGATGCGGCGCTCAGTAAATAAGCTTCGAATCTTGAGCGGCGGAAAACGCTGCGCGGCTCCCGTGCCTAACAGGACGAGGTCCGGTTTCGTGTCGAAGATCGGTTGCAAGTCTTCGACTGTGAGCGCGTCCGGAGCGCGCGCCGTCCAGTTTTCGATCAACGCATCCGCGGTCACGATGCAGTGAGTGCGCAGCAGCTGATCGTTGACGCGAATTTCGCCGCGCCCGTAGGCGCGGATCAGATGAATTCCCGGACGAGTGTCGAGTGTGAGCTTCATGCCCAGTACGATACGCCGCAATGCGTGAGCTTTTAATAGTCGTCGCGGATTTCTATTGGGCAGATTCGCAGCGCGATTCGAATAAGCGTTCGATGACGCGAGAGCGGAGCGGGCTGACTGGGCTTTCCGACGCCGTACGCTTTGGCTCCGTGTCGACCCTTGAGAACGGTTGGCGCGCTGCCCTGGCGAGTTGGCTCGGACAGGAAGACATGGCCGCCGCGGCGCCGGCAATCGTTGCATCGGCTTCGATAGCGGCCGGGACCGGGCGCGCTTTCGCTTGGATCGCGCAACCCGTTCACTTGATCACGAGTTTGAGCAGTGTGCATCTGGATCACGCCGGACTGCTACGGCTCGACGCGTCCACACAATCGCAGCTCGTCGAAAGCTTTAAGACAGACTTCGCCGGGACGCCGTACGCTTTGGCGGCGCTACCCGCCGGCAGCTTCTTGCTCTCGGGGCCTGAAGCACCATCCCCGCAAGGGATGGATCCAGCGCGTTATCTGGGGTCGAGCATCGAAAGCGCGATTCAGCGTGGCGATGCCGCTGCCGCGATGAGAAGGGTGGCCGGCGAGCTGGAGATGTGGTTGCATGAGCATCCCGTCAATCTTGCCCGCGCACGCGCCAGGCAACGTTCGGTGAGCACACTTTGGCTGTGGGGCGGCGGTTCGCTACCCAGCGCTCTTGAGTCGTCGGTCGTCAAAGGTTCCATGAAGCAGGCCTTGTTCGGTGAAGATGCGTATCTTGCGGGGCTCGCCGCACTGGGCGCCGGATCGTATGAAGCGAGCACACTCACCGAGCTGCGGGATTTCTCTCATGTGATGCAATCCGAAGCCGAGCGCGCGGCCGTCGTGGTCGAAGCCTATCGGTTGCCCGACAACAGTCCGGTCTCCACACCGATGCAGGCGCTTGAAGAGCTCGATCGACGTTGGATGGTTCCGGCGACCGAGGCGCTGGCGTGCGGACGACTTCAGAGTCTCCAGATCATCGCGACCGACCGCTTGATCAGCTTAGCTCCTCGAGATCGGCTCAAATTCTGGCGTCGAAAGCGTAGTGCGCTAGCGGCGCTGCAATGACCTCCGGCAGTTTGATTAAGCGGCGAGAGCCGGGTGGCGCCGATCTCGGTACAGACTTGCATCCTGTGCTTCGACGTGTCTACGCGTCGCGAGGCGTGCGCGAGCTTTCCGACCTGAAAGTCTCACTCGATCGATTGCTTCCGGTCAGTACGCTCGAGGGCGTCGATGCCGCCGCGGACCTGCTGCTCCGTCAGCGAGTCGATGGACGAATTCTTGTCATTGGCGATTTCGATGCGGATGGCGCTACGAGTACCGCGCTGATGTTGCGCGCACTTAGGGCGTGGGGTTTCGCCTCCGTCGACTTTCTGGTGCCGAATCGTTTCGAGTTCGGTTACGGCTTGACGCCGGAAATCGTCGCGATCGCCATTCTTCGTCGCCCGACGCTCATCGTCACAGTGGATAACGGCATCTCTAGCGTTCCCGGTGTTGCGGCTGCCCGCGCACAGGGAATCGACGTGCTCGTCACGGATCATCATTTGCCTGGTGCGTCGTTGCCAAACGCAAATGTGATTGTCAATCCGAATGCAGGGCAGGGAGTGTTTGCCAGCAGAGCGCTCGCCGGCGTCGGCGTGGCTTTCTATGTTCTTGCTGCGCTAAAGCGCCGTCTGGATGTCGAAGGGCTCACGCCTCCCAACGCGCCGAGCATCGCGCAGTGGTTAGACATTGTTGCGCTCGGCACAGTGGCGGATCTTGTCCCCTTGGACGTGAACAATCGCGTGCTGGTGGCGCAAGGCTTGCGGCGCATACGCGCCAATCGCTGCGTTCCGGGGATTCGCGCGTTGCTCGACATTGCGCAGCGTTTCCGCCAAGACCTCACGGCGAGCGATCTGGCGTTTGCCGTTGCGCCCCGCCTGAATGCGGCGGGACGTCTCGACGATATGTCGATTGGCATCCAATGCCTTCTTGCGGATGACCCCACCGTCGCCCAGTCGCTGGCTGCTCGCCTCGACCAACTCAATCAGGAACGCCGTGCCATCGAAGCGCGCATGCAAGTGGAGGCGCTCGCTGCCGTTCGGGTGCTTCGTGATCCGGCCGCGCGTGCCGCGAGTCGGAGCGGCGTCTGTTTGTACGAGGAGAGTTGGCATCAAGGTGTGGTCGGTCTCGTCGCCAGCCGCGTGAAGGACAAGGTGAATAGACCGGTGATCGCCTTCGCCAACGCGTCCGACGGCACGCTGCGGGGGTCCGCCCGTTCCATTACCGGATTGCACATTCGTGACGTGTTGGATGCGGTGGCCGCTCGCCATCCCGGTCTCATTAGTAAATTCGGTGGACATGCGATGGCCGCAGGATTGACGTTGGAGCTGGCGCAACTCGACCGTTTTGCGCAAGCGTTCGACGTAGAGGTCGCGCGATGCATGGCTGACGGGCGCTGTTCACTGTCTATCGAGACCGACGGCGAGCTTTTATTGAACGAGATCGCATTGGAGACGGCCAACGCGGTGCGAGATGGCGGCCCTTGGGGACAAGCGTTTCCGGAACCGAGTTTCGATGGCTTGTTCACTATTCGCAACTCGCGCGTCGTAGGCGATAGGCATCTGAAAATGTGGGTTGAAGTTCCGCGCTCCGGGCGCTCGTTCGATGCCATCGCGTTTAACCACATCGAAGACGGCTCGCCGTTTACGGCGCCGTCAGGCGACGTGCGGCTGGTGTATCGGCTGGACGTAAACGAATACCAGGGCGAGCGCCGCCTGCAATTGCTAGTCGATCACGTGTTCCGCGACTAAGTTTTGCTAGACTCGCCGCTGTTTTTTCGCCGGACCTGCCATGGAAACGAATCAACTCAAGCGTCAGCTCAAAGATCTTGGGGAGCGTACGAGCTCCTTAAGGGGGTTTCTTTGAGTACGACCGCAAGAAAGAGCGGTTGGAAGAAGTGTCCCTCGAGCTCGAGGACCCTGCGATCTGGACTAAACCGGAGCGCGCCCAGGAACTCGGCAAAGAGCGTGCGCGTCTGACGGCCGATCTTCAGGAGATCGATCGCACGACCAAGGGCATCGACGACGCCAGCGAGCTTTTGGAGCTTGCGGAAAGCGAGAACGACGAAGGCGCGGCGCGCGATATCGAGAACGATGCGCAACGCCTCGAAGGCGACGTCCGCAAACTCGAGCTCAAGCGGATGTTCCGCGGCGAGATGGACTCGCACAACGCCTTCCTGGACATTCAAGCCGGCGCCGGCGGCACGGAAGCTCAGGATTGGGCGCAGATGCTGCTACGAATGTATTTGCGCTGGGCGCAGTCGCGCGGGTTTCAGGCCGAAGTCATCGATTCCAATCCCGGCGAAGTCGCGGGCCTCAAGAGCGCTACTGTGCAAGTCACGGGCGACAGTGCTTACGGATGGCTGCGCACCGAGACCGGCGTGCATCGTCTCGTTCGCAAGTCGCCGTTCGATTCCGGTAATCGTCGGCACACCTCGTTTGCGTCCGTCTTCGTGTCGCCTGAAGTCGATGACGATATCGAGATCGACGTGAATCCCGCTGACTTGAGGATGGACGTTTACCGTTCGAGCGGAGCAGGTGGTCAGCACGTCAACAAGACCGAGTCCGCTGTGCGAATCACTCACGTACCCACAGGCATCGTGGTGGCTTGTCAGAACGAGCGTAGTCAGCACAAGAATCGTTCAACGGCGATGAAGATGTTGAAAGCGAAGCTCTACGAGCTGGAAGTCAACAAGCGCAACGCCGCGGCGAAAGTGCTCGAGGATTCGAAATCCGACGTCAGTTGGGGTAATCAGATTCGCTCTTATGTGCTCGATCAGTCGCGCATCAAAGATCTGCGCACCAACGTAGAAGTGGGTAACACGACCGCCGTGCTCGACGGCGACCTGGATCAATTCATGGAAGCCTCGCTGAAGGCGGGCTTTTAGGGGACACGCAACGTGACGAACGAAACGACCAAGCCTGACAAGACGGCGGCACCGGTGGATGAGAACAAGCTCATCGCGGAGCGCCGAGCGAAGCTGGCGGCGCTGCGCTCGTCCGGTGTCCCGTTCCCGAACGACTTTCGCCGAAACGCACTGGCGTCAGACATCCACACCGGCTTCGGCGAACGTACGGACGAATGGTTGGATGCGAACCCCACGCGGGTGTGCATCGGCGGTCGAATGATGTTCAAGCGCGTGATGGGCAAAGCCAGCTTCGCCAAGATCGCCGACCGCTCCGGGCAAATTCAATTGTTCCTGCAGCACGAAGCACTCGGGGACGTCTACGAAGCATTCAAGAGCTGGGACGTGGGAGACATCGTCGGCGCTGAAGGCGTTCTGTTTCGCACGAAGACCGGCGAGTTGTCTGTGCGTGTCGATTCGTTACGCATGCTTGTAAAGTCTCTGCGTCCGTTGCCGGACAAGTGGCATGGGTTGGCCGACACCGACACGCGTTACCGGCAGCGCTACGTCGATCTCATCATGAACGAGGAGAGTCGCGAGATCTTCAAGACTCGCACGCGTATCGTGCGTTATCTGCGTGACTTCCTCGATGCATTAGATTTTCTCGAAGTCGAAACGCCGATGATGCAGCCGGTCCCCGGCGGTGCCGCCGCGCGTCCGTTCATCACGCATCACAACGCGCTTGATATGGACATGTATCTGCGCATCGCGCCTGAGTTGTATCTGAAGCGTTTAGTCGTTGGTGGCTTCGACCGCGTGTACGAGATCAACCGCAACTTTCGCAACGAAGGGCTGTCCACGCGACACAACCCTGAGTTCACCATGTTAGAGCTGTATCTGGCGTACTCGGACTATCTCGATCTCATGGATTGGATCGAGAAAGCGATTCGCGGGCTTGCGGAGACGATCCGCGGCACGCAACAAATTGAGTATCAGGGACGGATGTACGATCTGCGCCAGCCGTTCCGTCGTGTGACCGTGGAGCAAGCGATTCTCGAGCACAACCCCGATCTCGATGTGAAGCAGCTTCGAGACGTGCCGTACTTGCGCCAAGCCTGCGAGCGCCTTGGCATTGCCTTCGAGCCGAACGACGGCGCCGGCAAGTTGCAAATCTCGATCTTCGAGAAGACAGCGGAAGATTCGCTGCTCGATCCGACGTTCGTGTACGCCTACCCGGCCGAAGTGTCGCCGCTCTCTCGCGCGAACGATGCGGATCCCTTTCTCACCGATCGGTTCGAGTTCTTCCTCGCCGCGCGCGAGCTGGCAAACGGTTTCTCGGAGCTCAACGACGCCGAAGATCAAGCCGCGCGCTTTCAGGCGCAGGCAGCGCGCAAGAACGCAGGCGATGAAGAAGCAATGTTCTACGACGCAGACTATGTGCGAGCGCTCGAATACGGCATGCCGCCAACGGCGGGGCTAGGTGTTGGCATTGATCGTGTCGTGATGTTCTTTACGAATTCGCCCTCGATCCGCGACGTGATTCTGTTCCCGCATCTGCGCCCGGAGGTTTGAGTGAATGACGCGCCGGTCGGAGTGTTCGACTCTGGCGTGGGCGGTCTTACTGTGCTGCGCGCACTCATGGAAGAGCTGCCGCAGGAGAACTATCTGTATCTCGGTGACACCGCGCGGTTGCCGTACGGCACGAAGAGCGCCGACACTGTCATTCGCTACGCACGTCAGGCGACAGATGCTTTGGCGCGCTTCGGTGTGAAGTGCATCGTCATTGCTTGCAACACGGCATCCGCGGCAGCGTTGCCTGCGATTCGCGAGCACGCTCGCGGGCTTCCAGTCATCGGTGTCGTTGAGCCCGGAGCGGCTGCCGCCTGCGCGGCGACTCGCTCGGGCCATATCGCGGTCATCGCAACGGAGGCGACGGTGAAAGGGCAGGCCTATCCCGAAGCCATTCATCGCATGCGAGCAAATACGCATGTCACGTCGCGCGCTGCTCAGCTACTTGTCGCGTTGGCCGAAGAGGGGTTGAACGAAGGGCCGATCGCAGAGAGCGTCGCGCGTCATTATCTAGACCCATTGGTACAAGACAACACCGACGGGCCGGTCGACACGCTGGTGCTCGGCTGCACACATTTCCCAATGCTCATCGACGCAATCCGTTCGGCGGTGGGTAAATCGATTCGTGTGGTCGATTCCGCAGAGACGACCGCTCATTCAGTCCGAGATGCGCTGCATGCCGCCGGCCTTGTACGCAATGATGGCGCTGCGAGCACGACGCGATTCTTGGCTACAGATTCCCCAGAGCGCTTCGCACGTGTCGGTAGCCTGTTTCTCGGCAGGCCGTTGTCGGCCAGCGAAGTTGAACTGATAGATCTGTAGCGCAACAACGTTTGATCGCACGGCGCAGAGCATCGGTCCACAGGCGCTTTCGGCGAACCGTCTCGCCTTTTGTCGCAGCAAGCTATTCCGGCAGTGGATAGGGCAGCGGCAAGCCCTCAGCCGAAATCGCCTGCGTCGGCGCCTCGGCGTGTTCTTCGTTCGCCACGCTCGTCGCAGCAACGGCAAGAAACTCGCATCGCCCATCGGGCAAGGCTATGGCTTCGACGACTTTGAAGGTCCGTCCATCGCTCAATTGTCCGCTATCGCCGCGCGCCGCCGTCACGGTACCGACGGACCGAAACCTTTGCAGGCGTCTTTTCACGCGTCCTCGATAGTGGGCGCGCGCGATCACTTCTTGCCCGGTGTAACAGCCCTTGTCGAATGCAATGCCATTGAGCACGTCGAGATTGAGCATCTGTGCGACGAACGCTTCGGAAGTCGCCTTGTAGATTTGCGGTACGCCCATCTCGATGTCACGTTGCGTCCACGACGCTCGTTCGACTGCTGCGTAGTCTCCAAACGCTGCCAGCGCTTCGCTTGGCGCAACGACGATCCATCGATTGTCCGGACCCTCAACGCGAATCCAAGACAGTTTCTCACTAGTGGCTTTTCGTACCGGTTCGCTTGCGGCGCTCAAGCCAACCACGCGGAAGTCATTCGACGCATCGCTCATCACAACTTTCGCGCGCAGAATAAATTTGCGTAATCGCGTCATGACGTCAGGAATCAGTTCGCGCGGCAGTACCGCGAGAATCTCTCCCGAACCCGATCGCACGAGTCTCAATAGCGCGACCGTGCGACCTTGGGGGTTGTGATATCCGGCCAAGACGGACGCATCGCCCGCCAGCCGCAACATGTCGTTCGATAGTTGACCTTGCAGAAACGTCACCGCATCCGCACCGGTTAACCGCATGACGCCCCAATCTTCGAGCTCAACTCGACTCAAGCTGTCTACGTTCAAGACTTTCACCTTGTTTTTGCTCGGGTTTCCCGTATCCGCGAAAGCGGTTTTCTGGCACACTTACGCACTGTATGCAGAATGCCGCCGAAGCGAAATCCTCGCCCGATTCTTCCACTCCCGACCCGTTACCCGGCAAGCCCAGCGTCGAAGCGGAGACCCAGCCCATCGAGATCGGCGGCCCCACCGGTCCCGAGCCGACGCGCTATGGCGATTGGGAGAAGAAGGGACGCTGCATCGACTTCTAGCAGCGAGCACCAAGAGAGCGGCAAGCGATTGCGTGCCGCGGGAGCCTTCATGCGCGAACGACCGCTGTCACCGCACCTGTCCATCTACAGGATGCATCGTTACACCCTGCTCACATCGATTCTAAATCGCTTCACCGGTGTGATTCTGTCGGTGGGCCTGCTCATGCTGGCGTATTGGCTCTTATCCATCGCCGGTGGACCGGAGTCTTACGCGCGTGCAAGCGCTATTTTGGGTCTCGGTATCTCAAAGCTTGTATTCGCTGGATTGCTGATCGCGTTCGTTTATCACTTGGTTGCCGGCATTCGGCACTTGGTCTGGGACACAGGGCGCGGGCTGGAACGTGCGGTCGCAAAGCGCAGCGCGTTCATCGTCGCTGCCGTAACGGTCGTGCTCGTCTTGATCCTCGGTTATCTGTTCATCGCGGCGTTTGTCGTTGGAGTGCATGCGTGAAGACGTTGAGGTCTCCCTTGGGCCGAGTGTTAGGGTACGGCGCCGCGAAGGAGGGCACGGTTTCTCATTGGTGGTTGCAGAGGCTCACGTCGGCCGCGCTTGTGCCGCTCACTGTATGGTTCGTGTATTGCCTGCTCACTCTGCCCGCGCTCGACTACGCAACCGTGGTCGCTTGGCTGAGTAGCACTTGGTCGGCGTTGCTGCTCATCTTGTTGGTGCTCACTGCCACACGCCATTCCCAGCTCGGCGTGCAAGTGGTCATCGAAGACTACATTACGAGCCACGGCCTCAAAACGATCACGCTCGTGTTGATAACCTTCGCACACGTCGTCGTAGCTGCCGCGGCAACATTCGCTATTCTCAAAGTTGCCTTCGGAGGCGTGCGGTGAGCGCCTACGAGTTTGTAGACCACACTTACGATGTTGTTGTGGTCGGTGCCGGCGGCGCCGGCCTGCGCGCGACGCTCGGCCTTGCTGAGGCAGGGCTATCCACCGCGTGCATTACCAAGCTATTTCCCACACGCAGCCATACTGTGGCGGCGCAGGGCGGTATCAGTGCTGCGCTCGGCAACATGGGTGAAGACGATTGGCGTTGGCATATGTACGACACCGTCAAAGGGTCGGACTGGCTCGGCGATCAGGACGCCATTGAGTTCATGTGCCGCAACGCGCCCGCCGCGGTCGTTGAGTTAGAGCACTACGGCGTACCGTTCTCTCGCACGCCCGAGGGTAAAATTTATCAGCGCCCGTTCGGGGGCATGACTACCCACTTTGGCAAAGGCACCGCGCATCGCACGTGCGCCGCGGCAGATCGCACGGGACATGCGATGCTGCACACGCTGTATCAGCAATCCATTCGCCATTCCGCCACGTTCTTCGTCGAATTCTTCGCGCTCGATCTCATGATGGAAAACGGCGAGTGCCGCGGTGTGGTCGCCATCGACATGACCGAAGGCAAGATTCATCGCTTCCGTGCGCAGCGGACCATTCTCGCGACGGGTGGGTACGGGCGCGCCTACTTCTCTTGTACGTCTGCACACTCTTGCACGGGCGATGGCAACGCCATGGTGCTGCGCGCAGGGTTGCCGCTCCAAGACATGGAGTTCGTGCAGTTCCACCCAACGGGCATTTACGGCTCGGGTTGTCTCATAACCGAGGGCGCAAGAGGCGAGGGTGGCTATCTCACGAATTCCAAGGGCGAGCGCTTCATGGAGCGCTACGCCCCGAATGCGAAGGATCTCGCATCGCGCGATGTCGTGAGCCGCTCCATGACTATCGAGATCCGCGAAGGTCGTGGCGTCGGCAGCGAGCGCGACCACATTCATCTACATCTCGAACATCTGGGGCGGGAGGTCATTCACGAGCGCTTGCCCGGCATTGCCGAGACAGCGCGCATCTTCGCGAATGTCGACGTGAACAAAGACCCGATCCCGGTGCTGCCGACGGTTCACTACAACATGGGCGGCATTCCTTGTAATTATCACGGCGAAGTCGTGCAGCTAAAGAACGGCAACCCGGATTCGATCGTGCATGGCTTGATGGCCGTTGGCGAGGCGGCGTGCGTGTCGGTGCACGGGGCGAATCGCCTGGGCTCGAACTCGTTGTTGGACTTGGTGGTGTTCGGTCGCGCGGCCGGCGCACGATGCGCGGAATTGCTCAAGCCGGCTGCAAGCCAGCGCCCGCTGGCGAAAGACGCGCAGGATTTCGCCGTGACGCGCCTCGATCGTCTGCGCAACGCGAATGGCTCACGCCCCACTGCAGCCATTCGCCTCGAGATGCAGAAAACGATGCAGGCGGATGCTGCGGTGTTTCGTACCGGCCAGACACTCCGCGATGGCATCATGAAGCTCGAAAAGACTTTCGCCTCGTTCTCGGATGTGAAAGTGAGCGACCGAACGCTCATCTGGAACACCGATCTCATCGAGACGCTCGAGCTCGACAACCTGCTCAGTCAAGCGATGGCGACGATTCGCTCGGCCGAAAATCGTACGGAGAGCCGCGGTGCGCATGCACGCGAAGACTTTCCGAATCGCGACGACCGGAGCTGGTACAAGCACACGCTCGTGTGGATCGATGAGAAAGGACGCGCGCGCTTCGAATATCGCCCCGTCCATATGGAAACGCTGACACGCGATGTCGAGCCCATTCCACCGAAAGCCCGAACCTACTAGCGCGGACTCATGAATCGCCGCCCGATGAATTTCACGAGACGCGAAGGACAGTCCACCGATGGTTGAGTTCAGTCTTCCCCGAAACTCGCGTATCAACACCAAAGGCCGCGTGCACAAAGCGCCCGGCGCGAGCGATGTGCGCACGTTTCGGATCTACCGCTTCGATCCGGAATCGGGCGAGAACCCCCGCGTCGACTCATTCGAAATCGACCCTAAGTCCTGCGGTCCTATGGTTCTCGATGCTTTGATTCAGATTAAAGCCTCGTACGATTCTTCGTTGGCGTTCCGCCGCTCTTGCCGCGAAGGCATCTGCGGTTCTTGCGCCATGAACATCAACGGCTTGAATACGCTCGCCTGCACCACTGCGTTCGGCGATCTCGGCCGCGAAGTGCGGATCTATCCGCTGCCCCATATGCCGGTGATCAAGGATTTGGTGCCGGACCTGACCACGTTCTATGCGCAGTACGCATCAGTGAAGCCGTGGCTGCAAACCCGAACGCCGCCGCCGCCGGATCGAGAGCGCCTGCAGTCGAAGGAAGACCAGGAAAAGATCGATCGTCCCGCGGCCTGCATTCTTTGCGCCTGCTGCTCGACAGCGTGCCCGAGCTACTGGTGGAACGGCGATCGGTTCTTGGGTCCGGCCGCCTTGCTCGCCGCCTATCGTTGGATCATCGATAGTCGCGACGAAGCCACGGGCGAGCGGCTCGATGCGCTCGAAGACCCGTTCCGCCTCTACCGTTGCCACACGATCATGAATTGCACGGACGTATGCCCGAAAGATCTCAACCCGGCCAAGGCCATCGCCGAGATCAAAAAGATGATGGTCGAGCGGCAGCACTAAGGTGCCGCTCAATGCATCCGTGGAATGTCGGCAGCTCCTTTGGCGCTGTCGCCGCGGTATAAAAGAGTTGGATGTGGTGCTCGAAAGATTCGCGCGCGCCGAGTTATCGGCGATGTCCGCGGACCAAAGAAGGGCTTTTGCTCAATTTCTAGACTTGCCCGATCCAGTGATCCTGGGCTATCTGCTCGGGCATGAGTCGCCCACACATCCCGAGCTCGCCCGTTTCGCGAAGCTCATCGCCGCCCCTGGCGTTTGAAGTTCAGCCCTCACGCCGCATTCAGCTCATCGCATGCAGCTTCTTTCTCACCGTTCTTTCAGCTTTGCTCGCGGCGCCGCAACCTGCCATGGCTTGGCGCCTCGGGACGGCGCTGGCCATCGTATCGCTGGCATGGCGGCCGGCCGTTCGGCTGCTGGGGCAGATCGGAGAGCGAGCCGTAACGCATGTCCAGTGGACCGCATCCGGCGAATGGCGCATCGGTCTCGGCCATCGCGACCCGGTCCAAGTTGTACTGTTAAACGAATCGGCCATCGTGGGTTCCTGGCTGTTCCTTGTCTGGAGTCACGATGGCCGTCGGTACCGTGCTTTGATCGATACCGCCACCCTGCGGCCGGAACTCGCAAGGGCGCTTCAAGTGCGCCTTCGGCTCGAAGCTCATTCGGCCAACGAACGACTCCAGCGCCGACTCGAGGGTCGCACCTGATAAACTCCGCGCGTCTTGTGAAGCCGGTCACGCGACTTCGGTCGCGTGATCGCCGAAGCGCCTGAACTTTAAGAAGTGTTCAGGGTCTATTCAGGTCGCGGCGCGGCGGCCTTAGTTGCAGGAGTAAGGGCGCTATGAGCGCCGACGCGAGCGATCTCAGCTTAGTCCGCCGTGTTCAACGCGGCGATAAGGGTGCATTCGATGTCCTGGTGCTTAAGTATCAGCACAAGGTGGTCAAGCTGGTCATGCGTTACGTACGCAATCCGGCGGAGGCAGAGGATGTTGCCCAAGAGGCCTTCATCAAGGCCTATCGCGCCTTGCCGCAATTTCGCGGCGACAGCGCGTTTTACACCTGGCTTTATCGAATCGCGATCAACACCGCGAAGAATGCGGTCGTGTCCCGCGATCGCAGCCCCGTAGATTATGACCTCGATCTTCAGAACCCAGACGAGTCCTACGATATGCATGGCCGATTAAAAGACAGCGAAACGCCGGAAGGTTTGGTGCTGACGGATGAAATCCGCACCACGGTGAACTCCGCCATCGATGCTTTGCCTGAAGACTTGCGCACGGCGATTGTGCTGCGCGAGTTGGAAGGTCTGAGCTATGAGGAGATCGCCGCCACGATGGAATGCCCGGTAGGTACCGTACGTTCGAGAATATTCCGAGCGCGCGAAGCCATCGATCGGCGTTTGCGAGAGGTCTTCGAAGGCGGGCTCGGCCGTACGGAGGAGCTGGGATGAACAACGAGGAGCTCGATAGTCAACTCTCTGCAATGTTCGACGACGAGCTGCCCGAGCAACAGTGCGAGCTGCTTGCGCGACGCCTCGCTCGGGATGAGAACCTGAAGGCGCGTTGGGGCCGATATGCGGCCATCGGCGCCACCATCCGCAGAGAGCAAACCGTACGCCAGACTTCGCGATTCGCCCAACGAATCAGTACCGCCATCGCATCCGAGCCGCCATTGCTCGCTGAGCCGGCCGGCATGCGTAAAAAGTTTGCCAATCCGGCCGTGCGCCGTTGGGTCAAGCCCGTATTCGGCGCGGCGCTCGCGGCCAGTGTTGCGGCGCTCGCCATTTTCGTCATGCGTTTTCAGGCTCCGCTGAGCCCATCGGTGGGCGATTCGCAATTTCTTGCGCAGAGCGGCTCGTCTCAAGAAACCGTATTGGATGGCGGAGCGACGGGGTCGGGCACAGGCTCCTCCACCGAGCCGGATAGCTATACGGTTCCCCAATCCGTGGAGCCGTTAAGCGTCATGCCCTCCACCGAGCTTGCGAACTACGTCGTCGCGCATAGTGAAGTTTCCACGCCGCTCATCCGCCGCAATACACTTTCGGCGTTCGTCGCGAGCGAACCGGGAACTGGCAGCGGGCCCAACGAGTCCGATGGCAGTGAATCCGAAGAATAGGATCGAACACAGGACGCCCGATGCCGATCAAGCGCGCTAGCGATCGATGCTTCTGGTTTATTGCCGCCCTAACGGCTACGTCGGTCGGATGGGCGGACGAGCCGCATATGTGGCTCGAGCGCATGAATCAAGCGCTCACGACACGCAACTACGACGGCGTGTTTTCACATTGGCAGGGAAGCAAAGTCGAAACCCTGCGTATCATCCATCGGGTGAAAGACGGGGCGGTCACCGAGCGTTTGGTGTCGCTCGATGGCTCGGGCCGCGAATTCATTCGTTCAGGTAATGAGCTCGCCTGTTATCTGCCCGACAAACGCACGGTGCTCGTCGAGAAGCGACCCGATCAGGGCTTGCTGCTTGGCGGCTTGCCGACGTTTGACAACTCGCAGAGCGATGTCTACGAAATCACGGCGCTTAAGCGCATCCGCCACATGGGCCGCGAGGCCCGGCTGATCGCTGTTACCCCCAAAGATGAATTTCGTTACGGCTACCGCTTATATATCGATGAGTCCACTGCGATGCCGTTGCGCACTCAACTCTGCGACAGCCGCGGACGTGTGATCGAGCAGGTGGTGTTCGCCAGCCTCACGTTGCCGTCCCACATTCCCGATTCCGCATTCAAGCCGGATATTTCCACCGAAGGCTTTCAATGGCTGCGCAATGGCGGCGGCCCGGCACTAGCCAGTAACGGTGCGCCCCCGGCGATGTGGAGCGCATTGAGATTGCCTCCCGGGTTTCGAATGAGCGCGCGCGGCGCGCAAATGATGCCGGGCGCAACCGATCCGGTCGCGCACTTGGTATTCACCGACGGCATCGCATCGGTTTCGGTTTTTGTTGAATCCCGGCAGAAGACTAGTATCGACCGCAACGTTTCCGGAACGGCTCGGGTCGGTTCCGCGTCCGCTTTCTCAACCGTGGTCGACGGTCATCAAGTCACAGCGGTAGGCGAGGTGCCCCTCGAGACCGTGCAGTTCATCGCCAAGTCGGTGAAGGCGCAGTCTCAAGAAGCGGCGGCGCCGGCATCCGGGTTGTCGTTGCAGTCTTCGGGTTCATCGCTTCGGGCGCCCGCTCAGGCGACCCCTCGTCCGACCGGCATCTCGGGGCCGGTGACGACCGGTCGGCCCCCGCGCTAAGCCGCTTCTCCTCGTGACCTCGCGGCTCATCGTCGTGCACCGGCATGAGTGCGAGCTTTGCGATGAAATGCTGACGGAACTGGCAGCGCTTGCCCAAACGGTCGAGATGCCGCCGGTCGAGGTATGGGATGTCGATGCGGACCCGGAGCTCACGCGCCGTTTCGGTCTCAATGTCCCGGTGCTCTTACTAGACGAAACAGTGGTTTGTAGGCACCATCTCGACGCCAACGAACTGAAACGGCTTCTTCGACGGACTCACGCGCGCTCGGCGTCCTAGGCCCTATAATGCGCGCGCCGCAGAATCCTCCGCGCGGCGGAACCCCTATTGATGCGGCTCATACGTAATTTTTCGATCATTGCTCACGTTGACCACGGCAAATCCACGCTGGCCGATCGCCTCATTCAGCTCTGCGGCGGCCTGGACGCGCGCGAGATGCAGGACCAAGTTCTCGATTCGATGGAACTCGAGCGAGAACGCGGCATCACGATCAAGGCGCAGAGCGTCACGCTCTATTACAACGCCAAAGATGGCGAGCGTTATCAGCTAAACCTGATTGATACGCCGGGGCACGTCGACTTCTCCTATGAAGTATCGCGTTCGCTGGCTGCGTGCGACGGCGCACTGTTGGTGGTAGACGCCTCTCAGGGCGTTGAAGCGCAGAGCGTTGCGAACTGCAACACCGCCATCGACCAGGGCCTCGAAGTCGTGCCCGTGATCAACAAGATCGACCTGCCGTCCGCCGATCCGATACGCGTCGCCAAAGAGATCGAAGAGATCATCGGCATCGGCGCCACGGATGCCGCGAAGGTCAGTGCCAAAACCGGCGAAGGCGTGCCGGAGCTTTTGGAAATCATCGTGCAGCGCATTCCCGCGCCGAAAGGCGATCCGGGCGCGCCGGTGCAGGCACTCATCGTCGATTCCTGGTTCGACAAGTACGTCGGTGTGGTTTCGCTCGTTCGGGTCATGAACGGCACGTTGAAAGTCGGCGAGAAGATCCGCGTCATGTCGACGGGCCGCAGTCACCAAATCGACAAACTCGGCCGCTTCATGCCGAAGTCGGTGCCGGCGAAAGAGTTATCGGCCGGCGAAGTGGGCTTCATCGTCGCGGGCATCAAAGAGATCGATGGCGCGCCGGTGGGCGACACCATCACGCTCGAGCACCGGCCGTCGACCGAACCGTTGCCCGGATTCAAGCAGATCAAGCCGCGCGTGTTCGCCGGCTTGTTTCCGGTGAACTCCGAAGACTACGAATCGTTTCGCGACGCGCTGTCCAAGCTGCGTTTGAACGATTCGGCTCTGCATTTCGAGCCGGAAGTTTCCGGCGCGTTGGGCTTCGGCTTTCGCGTCGGGTTCCTGGGACTGCTGCACATGGACATCGTCCAGGAGCGTCTGGAGCGCGAGTACCAATTGGCCCTGGTCACCAGCGCGCCGACCGTGATCTATGAAGTCGCGCGAACGGACGGCGAAATCGAGTACGTCGACAATCCCGCGAAACTGCCCGCGACCAATCTCATCGCGGAGATTCGCGAGCCGATCATCATCGCCAATATTCTCGTGCCGCCGGACCATGTGGGCGCCGTGCTGAAATTGTGCAACGACAAGCGCGGCAAGCAGAAGAAGATGCAGTATCTCGGTACGCAGGTGTCCCTGCAGTACGAGTTGCCTCTGGCCGAAGTGGTGCTGGATTTCTTCGACCGCCTGAAGTCATCAAGCCGCGGCTATGCGTCCTTCGACTACGAGTTCAGCCACTTTCAGCCGGCGCCGCTCGTGAAGTTGGACATTCTCATCAACGGAGATATCGTGGATGCGTTGTCCATCATCGTGCATCGTGAAAGCTCGTATCAGCGCGGGCGTGAGTTGGTGGACAAGATGCACGAGCTGATCCCGCGCCAAATGTTCGAAGTCGCGGTCCAAGCGGCCATCGGCAGCGCCGTGATCGCCCGCGCGACCGTGAAAGCCCTGCGTAAGAACGTGCTCGCCAAATGCTACGGCGGCGATGTCTCACGCAAGCGCAAGCTGCTCGATAAACAAAAAGAAGGCAAAAAACGCATGAAGCAGCTCGGGCACGTGGAAATTCCGCAAGAAGCCTTTCTCGCCGTGCTGCAAGTCGGGCGCAAGTCTTAAGAGTCCTGAAGGGGCCTGAATGTTGATGCAACTCGTTGCGCTTTTGAGCTGGCTCGCTATTCCCGCAGCCTTGCTGTGCGTCGCTGATGACTGGTTCATGAGACCCAAGCGCCAGATCGCCGCCGCGCCATTGTCCGCGCGTGACCCGCCGCTCGTCGCGTTCGCGTACTACGCGCTACCCATATTTCTGGCCTGCGCGGTCATTCGGCTCCTGATTGCCGAGCAGCTCGATTTCAGTCTGGTGCTGCTGCTCATCGCGGTGGTCACAGGCATCGTCTGGGCGCTGGACGTGACGATCTTCCGCCGCTCCCGAATCAGGGCCGCTCAAGCCGCGGATAAGGATCCGGAAACCATCCCCGAGCCCGGCACCGCGGACTACGCGCGCAGCTTCTTTCCCGTGGCGCTGGTCGTGCTGGTGCTGCGGTCGTTCGTGTTCGAGCCGTTTCGCATCCCTTCGGATTCGATGATGCCGACGCTGCTCGATGGCGACTTCATCATCGTGAACAAATACGCGTACGGCCTTCGTTTGCCTGTCGTCAATCGCAAGGTCGTTCCAACCGGCGAGCCGCAGCGGGGCGACGTGGTGGTGTTTCGTTACCCGGCGGATCCCAGCATCAACTACATCAAGCGATTGGTCGGGCTACCGGGCGACCACGTCCAAGTGCGCAACGACCGGCTCATCATCAACGGGCAGCCGGTGGAAACGCTGGACAAAGGCTTGTACGACGATGGCTGCTACCAAGGCATGCGCCTCGGCGAAGAGCACATCGGCGAGCATAACCACAACATCATGTTCTGCCCGACGCCGGGGGATATAGCGGTGGAGCCATTGCCGGGCTGCAATCGCCAGCAATCGCGAAGCTATGTTTGCGTCGAGCCGGAATATGTCGGGTTGCCCGATCGCGGTGATACCGACGACCTCGTCGTTCCGCCCAACAGCTACCTCATGATCGGCGACAACCGCGATAACAGTCAGGATGGACGCTATTTCGGCTTCGTTCCCGAGGATCACCTGGTCGGCAAAGCGACACGAATCTGGTTCAATTGGGACCTGCAGCGCAAGGGCGGTCCGGTCTGGAGCCGGATCGGCAAACCCATTCAATAACAGATCGACTTCGAGTCGAACTTCGGGGAGAAGAACCATGTACCACTCGAAGCAACGAGGCATTACGCTCATTGGCTGGCTTTTTCTGTTGACGCCGATGGCGATCGTCCTTTACGCCGGTCTTCGCATCGCGCCGATTTATCTGAACTACATGAAGGTTTCGAAGAGCGTCGACGGGGTCGCAAAGGAGATGAGCGAGAACGCCAATCTCACGGCCAAAACCGTTGAGGTGGCGCTGGAGAAACGTCTCAATATCGAGAGCATCGAGTTTCCCGAGATCAAAGACTTCGCCGTCAGGCGCAATGAACAAGTGTGGACCATCGAAGCCAAGTACGAAGATGTCGCGCCACTCATCGCGAATGTCTCGTTGCTGATGCAGTTCGACAAGGTCGCGGAAATCCAATGACCGGTGGTATGTCCGAGCGATGAGTATCGCGGGCGGACCGGAGCGCTGGATCCGCGACAAACTGGGGCACGAGCCGCGTGATCCCAGTCTATTCGTCGCGGCGCTTACGCACCGAAGCGCCACAGGACCCAACAATGAGCGACTGGAGTTCCTGGGCGACGCGGTACTCAACCTGGTTGTTGCGGAGCTGCTGTACCGGTCGTTTCCCGACGCATCGGAAGGGGATTTGAGCCGTTTGCGCGCCCGAGTGGTCAGCGCCGAGCCGCTTGCGGAAGTGGCGGCTGAGATCAACGTCGGTGAGATACTGAATCTGGGGTCGGGTGAATTGAAGACCGGCGGTTTTCGGCGCCAGTCCATACTGGCGGATGCGCTCGAAGCGATCTGCGGCGCTTTGTTTCTCGACGGTGGGCTGGATGCCGCGCGCCGTGTCATTGCTCAGCTATTCGAGAAGCGCATTGCCAGTCTGCCGGCGCCGGAGACACTCAAAGACGCGAAAACCCGTCTGCAAGAGTATCTTCAGTCACGCGGCCTGGCGCTCCCGCGTTACGGCGTCGAACGCACGGAAGGCGAAGCTCATGCGCAGACTTTTTGGGCCACTTGTGAAGTGACGACGCTTGGATTGCGCGCGAGCGGCAGCGGCTCCACACGTCGCCGCGCAGAGCAGGAAGCGGCTGAGCTGATTCTTCAGGCCATCGAATCTCACGAAGCGAACGCGAACACAGGAGGCAACGGTTAGCACCGTCGACCCGCGATGAATTCCGAATCGACAACCCCCGACACATCGGCCGAGATCGTCGCCGCGCCGCTGCATTGCGGGTTCGCGGCGCTGGTCGGCCGACCGAATGTCGGCAAATCCACGCTGCTGAATGCGCTGATCGGCGAGAAGCTCAGCATTGTCACGCCGCGGCCGCAAACGACCCGGCATCGAGTCTTGGGCATCTATCACCGTGAAGGCGTGCAGATTGCTTTTGTCGATACGCCCGGTTTACATCAAGGCGAGCATCGGGCGCTCAACCGCGCGATGAATCGTACCGCCGCCGGGGCTCTGCAAGATGCGGATGTCGTCGTGTTTGTCGTCGAGGCGCTAAAGTGGACAGCGGAAGACGAGTTGGTGTTGGAACGTATCAAACGCTCCGAGCGGCCTGTGATCGCCGCCGTTAACAAAGTGGATCGCGTGCACCCCAAGGATCGGCTGCTACCCTATCTGGCGAATCTGTCGGGGCGGCATACATTCATCGACATGGTGCCGATCTCGGCGCAAAAATCGGACAACCTAACGCCGCTGGTCGATGCGATCTCGCGGCAGCTGCCGCAATCCGCCGCGCTGTTTCCGACTGAGCAGCTCACCGATAAGAGTCTGTCGTTTCGTATCGGCGAGACCATTCGAGAGAAGCTGACCTTGGAGCTCAACCAGGAACTGCCGTACGGCATCGCCGTCGAGATTGAGCAGATGAAAGATGAGGACGGCCAACTCGTCGTGCAGGCTTCGATCTGGGTGGATCGCGAGGGCCAAAAACCTATCGTCATTGGCGCCAAGGGCGAGCGTTTGAAGCGGGTCGGCAAGTCCGCGCGGCTCGAGTTGAACGCGCTGCTCAAGCGCCGCCTGCATCTCGAGCTGTGGGTGAAAGTTCGGGAGGACTGGGCCGACAATGCGCGCGCGTTGCAGCAGTTGGGGCTGGAATAACGCCCCGGTCGTGAACTAGACATGAGCAAGAACCCGGGACGTATTCAGCTCACGCCCGCATACATTCTTCATCATCAACCGTATCGAGATACCAGTCGCATACTCGAAGTGCACACGCGCGAGTTCGGCCGGCTCTCCGTGTTCGCGCGCGGCGTTCGCGGACCGAAGGCCAAGCTCGCTTCGGTGTTGCAGCCGTTTCAATTGTTGCTGCTGTCTTGGACCGGCCGCGGCGAGGCTCCGCAGCTGACCGGCGCCGAGGTCACGAACGATGTGCGCGTGCTGCCGCCCGCCCATCTCATGGCCGCCTTTTATCTCAATGAGCTGTTGTTGAAGCTCACTACGCGGCACGACCCGCATCCCATGCTTTTCGATTCGTACCACGATGCGCTCACGCGCTTGAAACAGGAGGAGCCGGTGCATCGAGCGCTGCGCATTTTCGAGAAACGCTTGCTGGAGGAGGTTGGCTACGGGCTCGATCTCGGCACCGAAGCGCAAAGTGGCCGCGGCATCGACGTCGAGACGTTCTATCAATTTAGACCTCAGCAGGGGCTCGTGCCGTCCACCCCGAATGCGCCCGGTGCATTGGCGGGAAGCTCGCTCATCAGTCTTGCGCGTGAAGACTTGGGTGGGCCCGGCGAGCTGGAAGATTCACGCCGGCTGCTGCAGGCGGCCATTGCGCATTGTCTTGAAGGCCGTGAGCTCGCGACCCGCACCGTCGCGAGAGCGATTGCCCGCCGGGAGCCGCGAACATGAATTCGTTTATCGCCTTGGGTGTCAACATCGATCACGTCGCGACCTTGCGCCAGGCTCGGCGCGCGCATTATCCGGACCCTGTGCATGCGGCTTTGCATGCAGAAATGGCCGGCGCCGATAGCATTACTCTGCATCTGCGCGAGGATCGTCGGCACATTCAAGAGCGGGACGTGAGGGCGCTCAAAGATCTGTTGAAGACCCGCATGAATCTTGAGATGGCCGTGGCCGACGAGATGCTCGACCTCGCGCGCGCCGTGAAGCCTGCGGATATCTGCTTTGTGCCGGAGCGTCGCCAAGAAATCACTACCGAAGGCGGGCTCGATGTCGCAAGCCAAGTGCAGCGCCTGAAAGACGCCACGACGATGTTCACGGGGCAGGGCGTCCGTGTGGCCTTGTTCATCGATCCGGATCCGCGGCAGATCGAAGCGGCCGCGCAAATTGGTGCGCCGGTCGTCGAGCTGCACACGGGCTCTTACGCAGATGCTGCCGGTCCCCTGCAAGCCACCGAGCTGGAACGCTTGCGTTCCGGCGCGAAGCTCGCCTCGCACTTAGGCTTGGAAGTGCACGCGGGACATGGGTTGCACTATCACAATGTGCAACCGGTCGCCGCCATTCGCGAGATCGTCGAGCTGAATATCGGTCATTCCATCATCGCTCGCGCTGTGTTCGACGGATTGACGACCGCTGTCCGCGATATGCGGGCGCTCATGACGGCGGCGCGGGAATGAGCTACGGCATCGGGGTCGATGTGCTCGACGTGAGGTGCGGCGAGCAAGTGCAGCCCGGCCACTCAGCATGAATTGCCTGGTGTTCGATATCGAGACCGTTCCCGATGTCGAATTGGGCCGCAAGCTTCATGGGCTCGATGGACTGTCCGATGCGGAAGTCGCCAAAGCCCTGTTTGCCCGCCGGCGCCAGGAGAGCGGCGATGAATTTCTGCCGCATCCTTTGCAACGTATTGTCGCCATCTCTTGCGCGCTGCGCACTCGCGACGGCCTGAAGCTTTGGAGTCTCGGCGATCCCGGCGCGAGCGAGGTGGACCTCGTGCGGCGCTTCTTCGAAGGGATCGAGAAGTACTCGCCTGAGCTCGTGTCCTGGAACGGAAGTGGGTTCGACCTGCCGGTGCTGCATTACCGCGCTCTGAAAGCCGGCGTGCAGGCGCCGCGCTACTGGGAGACCGGCGCGGAAGATCAATCTTTCCGCTACAACAACTATCTCAGCCGCTATCACTGGCGGCATCTCGATCTCATGGACGTGATGTCCGCTTTCCAAGGACGCGCGCGAGCATCGCTCGAAACCGTCGCGATGCTGCTCGGTCTGCCGGGCAAGCTGGGGTTCTCGGGCGCGCAAGTCTGGGATGCGTATCTCGCCGGTGAGCTCGTGAGAATCCGCCGCTATTGCGAGACGGATGTGCTCAATACTTATCTCGTGTACTTGCGCTTCGAGCTCATGCGTGGACATTTCACTCAAGAGAAATATGCTGAAGAGATCGAGCGAGTGAAGAGCCTGCTGCGCGGCGGCGCGGAGCCGCACTTCACGGAATTCTTGAACGCCTGGGAGGCCGAGTCTTGAAACCGTCTGCGCGCGAAGCGTCTACCGCCGCTCGCGGACGTGCGAACAACATCGAGACCGGCACTGTTGTCGGTCTGACGCATGAAGGTGCGGGCATTGTTCGCGACGGCAAAGCCGCATTTGTCGTTGGCGCGCTGCCGGGCGAAGTGATCAGCTTCCGTCGCGCTAAACGCCATAAGCAATATGACGAAGCGTTGCTCGTCGAGGTTCTGTCTGCGTCTGAGGAGCGCCAAACACCAAGATGCGCGCACTTCGGGGTGTGCGGTGGTTGCGCGCTTCAGCATCTCGCGCCGGAAAAACAGCTTCAATCCAAACACGCCGAGCTGCGGGATAACTTGGAGCGCATCGCGCATGTGACACCTGCGCGCTGGCTCGAGCCCATGCACGGCCCGGTTTGGAATTATCGGCGCCGCGCACGCCTGGGCGCCCGTTTCGTACCCAAGAAAGGCCGTGTCGTCGTTGGCTTTCGAGAGCGATTGGCGCCGTACGTCGCAGACGTTCAACGCTGCGAAGTTCTCGCCGAGCCGCTCGACCAATTGATCCAGCCGCTAGGCGCGATGATGACGCAGCTCGATACACGCGAGCACATTCCGCAGATCGAAGTAGCCGCCGCCGACAATACAACGGCGCTTGTGCTCCGAGTGCTCATGACGCCGAGCGCGAAAGATCTGCAGATCCTGGCTGACTTTGAGCGCGAGCGGCGAGTGCGGTTCTATCTGCAGCCCGGCGGTCTCGATTCGATCGTGAGACTGGGAGCGCCGTCGCCGCAAGGTTCCGCGGCGCCTCCTCAGTCAGCGCAGGCGAGCGATGAAGCTCCCCTTTTCTACGCGCTGCCCGACTTCGATCTGCAGCTCGAATTCACGCCGACCGATTTCATTCAGATCAACGGCGCGATCAACCGGCAACTGGTTGCGCGCGCGGTCGACTACCTCGATCTCACGTCCGACTCGCGCGTGCTTGATCTCTTCTGCGGCCTGGGCAACTTCACACTCGCTCTGGCCCGGCGGGCCGGGCATGTCGTCGGCGTCGAAGGTGAAGCCAGTCTGATCGAACGGGCACGACATAATGCGCGGCGCAATGCGATCTCAAACGCGGAATTCCATGTGGCCAACCTCGCGGACGTTCATATGCCCGGCGTGCCCTGGACCCGTGGTGGCTTTACTCACGTGCTGCTCGATCCGCCCCGGGTCGGCGCCAAAGAAGTACTAGCGGCTGTGGCGGGCTTCCGGCCACAGCGGGTGCTGTATATTTCCTGCCACCCCGGCAGTCTCGCGAGAGATGTGGGAATCCTGGTTAACGACCTAGGGTTCGCGCTGAAGGCGGCGGGGGTGCTCGACATGTTCCCTCACACGAACCACGTCGAGTCGCTGGCAGTGCTGGAGCCCTAAAAAGCAACGGGAGACGCGCGGCGCATGACGCTGGGACCGCTGATGATCGACCTTAAGGGCACGGGCATCGAGCCGGAAGAGCGCGAGATGCTGCGGCATCCTCTGGTCGGCAGCGTCATTCTGTTCACGCGCAACTACTCGGATCCCGAGCAGCTTGCCAGCCTGGTGGCCGAAATCCACGCTGTGCGTAGCCCCGCGCTCCTCGTTGCGGTGGACCAGGAAGGCGGCCGCGTTCAGCGATTTCGTGCAGGTTTTTCACGCTTGCCACCCCTGCGTCACATCGGTCAGCAGTTCGACATCGATCCGCGCTCCGGTCTTGAGCTCGCCCGGCAGATGGCCTGGCTCATGGCGGCAGAGCTGCGCGCTGTGGGCGTGGACTTGTCCTTTGCCCCGTGCGTCGACCTTGACTACGGCGCGAGCGAAATCATCGGCGATCGAGCCTTCCATTCCCGGGCGGACGCGGTCGGGCAGCTGGCGATTGCCTACATGCACGGCATGCGCGATGCCGGCATGGTCGCCACCGCCAAGCACTTTCCCGGTCACGGCGCCGTAGTGGCCGATTCCCATCTGGCGTTGCCGGTCGACCGGCGCCCGATAGAGGACATGACTGAGGATATGGCCCCCTACCGCCGGCTCATTGCGAACGGACTGCCGGCCGTGATGGTGGCCCATGTGCTGTTCCCGGCCGTCGATAACGTGCCGGCGAGCTTCTCCAATCGTTGGATTCGTGGCGTGCTTCGCGGCGAGCTGCGTTTTCAAGGCGCAGTGTTCAGCGACGATTTATCGATGGTGGGGGCCGCTGCGGCCGGCGACATCGTGACCCGTGCCCAGCGAGCGCTCGCTGCCGGCTGCGACGTCCTCCCGGTCTGCAACCATCCCGCCAGCGTCGTCACTTTGTTGGATCAGCTCAAGATCGACCCCGAGCCGACTTCCCAGCTCAGAGTCGTGCGAATGCGCGGGAGAGACGGTCCGACCCGCGATGCGCTGCTGGCATCCGATGCGTGGCGGCACAGCCAGGAGGCTTTAGCGCGCAGCACCGCCACACCGGCGCTGAATTTGGAGTCGGGCAACGCATGAAAAACTGGTCGCCGGAAACGTGGCGAGAGGTCGTTAGTGCCGCACCGGAAGGTATCGTCATTTGCGATGCAGCCGCGGCGGATATGCCCGTGGTCTACGCCAACGCAGCTTTCGCTCAACTTTGTGGATATCCCGTTGCCGCTTTGCTCGGCACAAATCTACGTATCCTGCAGGGCGCGGATCGAGATCAAGAATGCCGTCAGCGGTTGCGAGACTCCATTGCTCGCGGCGAGCCGTGCCGCGTGATGCTGCGCAACTACAAGCCTGACGGCTCGCTGTTCTGGAATGAGATGCTGATTCAGCCGATGCGCGACGCGTCGAAGAAGATCTCGCATTGGGTCGCATTCTGCCGTGATGCCAGCGAGCGTCTGAAGAGCGCAGATCGTAATCAAGGCTTGCCGGCCTGGATGCGCGAAGACCGTTTGACCGGACTGCACTCACGCGCGTATTTCGAAGAATTGCTGCGTCGAGATTGGCTCGTGGCGCAACGAGACTCGCACGAGATCGGACTCACGCTGTTCGATATCGACGATCTCGCGGCTTACAACGCAGCGTTCGACAAGTCCGCGGGCGATGCTTGCATTCGCCGCATCGCGCGCGTGATCACCGGTTCGTACCGTCGCGGCAGCGACTTTGTGGGCCGGTGGGACGGCGGCTCATTCGCCGTGCTCACTCAAGGCGACGCCACCGAGAAGGCTACCGAATACGCCGGAATTGTTTCGCACCGCGTGCGGGAGTTGCTCATTCATCATCCGCGCGCCGGCGCAAGCCGCTTCGTTTCGTTGAGCGCTGGTGTGGCGACGCTCGTGCCGCCTCGAGGGCTTGAGCTCGAAGCGATCGTCAGCGCTTGTCAGATTGCTTTGCGTAGAGCAAAGGTTCGCGGCAAGAACGGCATTGCCGCCGCCGAGGCGTCGGACTTCGAACTAAAGTAAGGCTCAGCGTCCCGCGGGACGAGCGCCTTGCGCAGGCGTCACGAGTGCGATCACTCCAAACGCCGGATGATCGTAGTAGTTGCGCTCATAGAATTTGATGCGCCGATTCGTGGTGAGACTGAATGGCGTGCCGGGCGCCGCGCCCAAGCCACTCGGCGGATTCGGTATCGCGTAATTCAACGCCATGCCCAGGTGCAGAAACTGTCCCCGCTCAAGATAGATCGTGCCGGAAAGCCCGGCCGCATCAAGCCCCAGGCGCGAGACCGGAAAGCCCGCGCGCGTGCCCCAGGGACTCGCTGTCTGCGACCATGCGGCATGGGCGACGGCAACGTAAGCGCCGCTCGACTTCAGCCGAGTCTCGATATCGGAGAGTTGGAATTGCTCGGCGGGCAAGGCGGCGACAAAGCGTCCCAGTTGCGTGCCGCCGGCACCACCGGATTCCGAGTTGTCCGGCTCGACAGCCGCGGCCCCTTCGGTTACCCAAGTCTCTGGTGCTCCGGAGGCTGACAGCGAACGGAATACGATGACCTCGATGTTGTACACCGAGCTGGCCGCCGCTGCCGGTGCGGCCGCTTGCTGCGAAGAAGCTTGCAGGCCACACAGCAAAGCCAAGCCGGGCAGGATGAGGGCGGCGAGCCTGAAGGATCGATGTTTCATGTCGCTAGTCTACGTTAGGCGAGGGGTGAGAGATTCATGAGGGTTTCTTCGCGGTCAAACGCTGCAATAGATCCGCCGCGAAGTCGAACCGTGGCGTCTCCTCGAGCAGTGGCCGTGATACCCGCAGCTTAAGAGGACCTTCGAGCCGATATTCCTTCGCTTGCCGCTGGATCATGCGAATGACCGCGGCCGAATCGATTTGATTGGTCTCCTCGAATATCACATAGCCGCCTTGAGCACCGAGATCCAAGCGCCGCACGCCAAGCGCGCGGGCGCGAAGCTTCAGTCGCGCAATTCTGAACAAGCACATCGCCGGAGCGGGCAGCGTGCCGAAACGGTCGACGAGCTCTGCGTTGAGATCGTCTAGCGCCGTGTCGTCCGCTGAGGCGGCGATGCGCTTGTACAGCACTAATCGCACCTGTACGTCGCCAACATAAGTGTCCGGCAGAAATGCGGGGGTGTGCAGCTCCACTTCCGTGGCGGCGGCGAGCGGCTTATCCAACTCCGGCTCGCGGCCCTCCTTCAACGCTTGCACCGCATGCTCGAGCAAGTCGAGATACATCGCGAGGCCGACCTCGGTCATCTGACCGCTTTGGTTCTCGCCCAATAGCTCGCCCGCGCCGCGAATCTCGAGATCGTGGGTCGCGAGCACGAATCCCGCACCGAGCTCTTCCAGCGATTCGATGGCCTCCAAACGTTTAGCGGCATCGGCGGTCAGCGCCGAGCGCGCCGGCACGATGAGATAGGCATAAGCGCGATGATGCGAGCGGCCGACGCGCCCGCGAAGCTGATGCAACTGCGCCAGGCCCATGCGGTCCGCGCGGTTGATCATGATGGTGTTCGCGGTAGGCACGTCGATGCCGCTTTCGATGATCGTCGTGCAGACGAGCAGGTTGAAGCGGCGATGATAGAAATCCACCATGAGCTGCTCGAGATCGCGCTCGCGCATTTGGCCGTGCCCGATGCGCACGCTCGCCTCGGGCACGAGCTGCTGCACTTCGCCGGCGATCTGCTCGATGGTCTTTACTTCGTTGTGCACGAAGTAGATCTGCCCGCCGCGGCGCAGCTCGCGCAACGCGGCTTCGCGAATGGTGGGCCCGTGCCATTCGGCTACGAAGGTTTTAATCGCGAGACGCTCTGCCGGCGGGGTGGTGATGAGCGAGAGATCGCGTAACCCGCCTAGCGCCATATTCAGGGTGCGGGGAATGGGCGTTGCGGTGAGCGTGAGCACATGGACTTCGGATCGCAGTGCCTTCAGCCGCTCTTTGTCACGAACGCCGAAGCGATGCTCTTCGTCGACGATGATGATTCCAAGGTCTTTGAAACGCACGTGCGCGTGGAGCAGCCGGTGCGTCGCAATGACGATGTCCACGGTGCCGCGCTCGATGCCTTCGATGATGGCATCACTTTCTTTGGACGTGCGGAATCGCGACAACGACTCCACCCGCACCGGCCAATCCGCGAAGCGATCGCGAAAATTCGACAGATGCTGTTGCGCCAGGAGCGTTGTCGGCACGAGCACCGCGACTTGTTTGCCCGCCTGCACGGCCGCGAACGCCGCGCGCATGGCCACTTCGGTCTTGCCGAATCCCACATCGCCGCACACGATTCGGTCCATCGGCTGCGAGCTGTCCATGTCCGCCAGCACCTTGCTGATGGCCTCGGCCTGATCGTCCGTCTCTTCAAACGGGAAGGCGTTCGCGAAGACCTGATACTCCGATTCTTTCACGGGCAGCTTCAGGCCCTGGCGCGCTTTGCGGCGCGCATAAAGATCCAGCAGCTCGGCCGCCACGTCGCGAACTTGCTCCGCCGCTTTCTTGCGCGCTTTGGCCCACTGATCTGTGCCGAGTTTGTGAAGCGGTGCGCTCTCCGGCGCGGCGCCGGTGTAGCGGCTGACCAGGTGCAACGCGTGCACAGGCACATACACGCGATCGCCATCCATGTATTCCAGCACCAGAAACTCGCCGGGCTGACCTGCGACTTCCATGGATTGCAGGCCGACATAGCGCCCGACGCCGTATTCCTCATGCACGACCGGCGCGCCCGCGGTGAGGTCTTGCAGGTCGCGGATAATGGCTTGCGGATCCGAAGCCGCACGCCGACGCCGGCGCTCTTGTCGTGCACGAACGCCGAAGAGCTGCGATTCCGAGAGCAGCGCAAGCGGCGGATCGGTCAGCGTGAGCCCTTCGATATCCGGCGCGACCGTCAGCGCGAAGCGCGCTTTGCTTTTGACGAACGCATCCCAGGTGGCAACCGATTCGGCGACGCGGCTCTGGCCACGAAACATTTCCTGAAGCACTTCGCGGCGGCCCGGCGAGTCCGCGGCGATGAGGACGCGGCCGTTGAAGTCTTTCAGGAATGCATCGAGCGGTGCGAGTGGATCTTCCGCCCGCGGATCGATGCGCAGCTCGCGAGGGGCGCTTGCGGGGAAGTTGTAAATCTCTTCGCCGTCCTGCACTTCGGCTTCGGCTTTGAAAGCATCGAGCGTGATCGTCGAAAACTTTGCGGCGCGCTCGGCAAGCTCTTCAGGATCGAGAAACAGCTCGCGCGGACTGAGCAAAGGCCGCTCGATGTCGTGCCGCCGGTCTTCGTAGCGCGTCTCGATATCCTGCCACATGCGATCGAGCGTTCCGCCGAGCGATGCGTCATGCGCGATAATCGCGTCGCGGGGCAAGTAGTCGAACAGCGTCGCCGTTGCCTCGAAGAACAGCGGCAGATAAAACTCGATGCCGGGTGGGGCGAGCCCTTCGCTCACGCCGCGATAAATGGCCGATTGCATCGGCTCACCTTCAAAATGCTCGCGATAGCGGCGCCGAAAGCCCCGGACGCCTTCGGGATCCAACGGCACTTCGCGGGCAGGTAGCAGGTCTATCTTGTCCAGCGCATCGAGCGAGCGCTGAGTCTCAGGGTCGAAGCGGCGTATCGCTTCGATTTCTTCGCCGAATAAATCGACGCGCAGCGGGCCGCTCGCCCCCATCGGAAACACATCGAGCAGCGAGCCGCGCACGGCGAATTCACCGGGGCTCGTCACCTGACTCACGCTTGCATAGCCGGCTTCGACGAGTCGGTCGCGGAACGCATCAAGACCCAAGGTCTGACCTTTCTTCAACTCGAACGCACGGCCTTGCACGTACGGCAGAGGCGCCAAGCGCTGGAGAAGGGTGTCCGCCGCGACGACGAGAAATCCGCCACGAATGCGTGGCAGTTCGTAAAGAGTCCGAAGGCGTTGAGACGTAATGTCGGGGTGCGGCGAGAAGAGGTCGTAAGGCAGCACTTCCCAGTCGGGCAGCGTGAGTGCCGGGCGGTCGGTGCCGGCGTAGAAGCGAATTTCCGCGGTCAGCCGCTCAACGTCGCGTGCGCCAGAGGCTACGACTACGTAAAGGCGGGAATCGGCTCGTGACGCTTCAGCAAGCGCGAGCGCACCGGCGCTCCCATAGAGCTGGTGCCAGCGTAGTCGCCGCTTCGTGGACGAAGGAACTGGAGGTTTGAGCAAGGCCCGCATCGATACTGCCGCGCGAAAACGCGGCAGCTTACCGCAAGTCGCGTCTGGGGTCGGGACGACGCTAAGCGCGTCGTGCGCCCTTTGGCCGGGGCTGCAATCGGACGAGTAGCAAAAGTCACGCCTTTTGCCCGGCGGGCTGAACGCGCGAAGTCGCGCCTTTCACGCGTGAGTCGAAAGGGTCGTGGGCGGCTCTCGGCCGACAAAACACAGCCGCCGGGTCCTCAGCCGCCGATGGCGACAGCGTGGATGACCTTGTCGTATTCGAAAAACACGGAGAAGCCCTGGTAGTCCCACCGCGTGATCGGGGGCTTACCTACGGATTCGTGCTTGGAAACCGGCGCGCCGAATCGCGACTCAACCGCGCTCATGGGCATGCCGCGCGACGGTGTTTGCACAGTCGTATTTCGCAGCATGACCTGATCGTCGACCACAATGGTTTCGGCACACGCGACGCCGGCGGCACCACCGAGGAGAAGCATGGAAAGCACAGCTCGCATCTGCATGACCGATCCTTTCCGAAGACGGCACGGACTATAGCATTCGGGAAAATCTGTCAAAACTTATGAGGCGGGCCGGGGCATCGATCTGTGATGGGGTTCATGGAATGCCCGAAGTCGGTGCCAACTGTGGTTAAATTCCGCCGTGTTTCATCCTCTGTCAGTGTTCGTCGGCCTGCGTTACGTCCGCGCCCGCACGCACAAGTTTTTTGTTTCGTTCATCACCTGGACATCCCTGATCGGGGTTTGTCTCGGCGTTGCCGCGCTCATCATCATTCTGTCGGTCATGAATGGAATGGAGCGCGACTTGCGCAGCAAGCTCCTTGCGCTCACCGCGCATGCGCGCGTGGTGTCCACGAATCTACCGCCCAACGCCACGCAAAGTCTCGACTGGACGAAAGCCGCGCAAGTGGTGCGCGGCGTCGAAGGCGTTAAAGGCGCTGCGCCGTACGCGGAATTGCAAGCGCTCGCGGTCCATCAGCCTGAAATGATGCCGGTGATTTTGAGGGGCATTGATCCTGACGTGGAAAGTCAGGTCACCGATCTGTCGAAAACCATCACACAGGGCAAGCTCACGAATCTCACGCCGGGCAGTAACCGAGCCATTCTCGGAGTCATTGTGGCGGAGCGTTTGGGCGTCACGATTGGAGATCGCGTTACGCTGCTCATTCCGACTATGTCGGCGGACGGCACACCGATCCCGAAGTTACGAGAGCTTACGGTTGCGGGCATGTTCGAGGTGGGGCTGCAGGAGCACGATGCCACCACGATCATGGCTCACATTAACGATGTACGGTCGTTCGGCACGTCCGCTCCCGGTGCTCAGGGCTTGCGCGTCAGCTTGTACGATGCTCTGACAGTGCCTGAGGTATCGCCCCGCATCCGGGCGTCATTGCCCAAGAGCTTCGAGGTTATCGACTGGACCCAGGATCACGCGAATTACTTTCGCGCCATTCGCATCGAGAAGACGATGATGGCGGTGCTGCTCATGTTCGTCGTCGCCGTCGCGGCATTTAATATTATCGCGATGTTGGTGATGGTCGTGACGGACAAGCGAACGGACATTGCGATTCTGCGCACGCAGGGCATATCCCAGCGTCGTGTGATGGGAGTGTTTCTGACTCAGGGGTTGTTCATTGGCTGGTTCGGCGTGGCCTTGGGCGTCTTGCTGGGGGTAGTCGCTGCTCAGAACATTTCGCAGATTATTGTGTTCTTCGAGAATCTGTTTAATACCCATCTGCTGGATCCAAGCGTTTACTACGACACAACATTCCCATCCGAAGTGCACGCTTCCAATGTGTTACGCATCAGTCTTGCCGCGCTGTTTCTGACGGGGCTTGCAACCGTTTACCCCGCCATCCGAGCCTCGCGCACATCGCCTGCAGACGCGCTGCGCTACGACTGATCGATTCAAATGACTAATCCATACGAGTGGCTGATCGGCACGCGTTATCTGCGCTCAACACACAGGCGTGGGTTTGTGTCTTTCGTTGCGCTGATATCGACGCTTGGCCTCACGCTCGGCGTTGCTGTGTTGATCGTTGTTCTGTCCGTGATGAACGGCTTCGAGCGTGAGCTGCGAAGTCGCATGTTGAGCGTGACTTCGCATGCCACAATCCTCGGCCTGCAAGGTCCGCTCGAGAATTGGCGAGAGACTCAAGCGGGCGCGCTCAAACATCCAGGCGTGTTGGCGGCGGTGCCCTTCATCGAAGCGCAAGCGATGGTGGCTCATGGTCAAAGCGTTCTCGGCACCACGGTTCGCGGGGTGTTGCCGGATGAAGAGCAGCGGGCCGATGGCTTGGCGCAAAGGCTCAAGACCGGCCGCATCGATGATTTGCAGGCTGGCCGTTTTCGCGCGATTTTAGGGTCCGCTCTGGCGCACGACCTGGGTGCAAAGGTGGGCGACAAAGTGGTATTCATGGCTCCTGAAGGCACCGCCACGCCCATTGGCATCATACCTCGCCAGCGCACGTTTAAAGTCAGCGGTATCTTTGAGTCCGGTATGTACGAGTTCGATCGAGGGCTCGCGTTAGTACACATGTCGGACGCTGCTCTGCTGTACCGTCTCGGCACAGGCGCAACGGGCATTCGCTTGGCTTTGGAAGATCCTTTGAGCGCGCGGCGCACCGTCAGTGAGGTTGCGCTGTCTCTCGGCGGCCCCGGTTTTTTTGTGAGCGACTGGACGCGCAATCACGCGAACTTCTTTCGCTCCATCGAGATCGCGAAGTCCTTGCTGTTTATTATTTTGCTGCTGATCGTCGGCGTCGCGGCTTTCAACATCGTCGCGACGCTGGTGATGATCGTGAAGGAAAAGCAAACGGACATCGCGATTCTACGGACGCTCGGCGCAGGTCCGCGAAACGTGCTGATCGTTTTCGCCATTCAGGGCGTGTTGATCGGTTTGTTAGGTACGGCGCTGGGCACCGGCCTCGGCATTCTGATATCGCACAACCTTCAAAGTCTCGTGCATGGTCTCGAGACGCTTTTGAACACGAAGCTTGTGGACGCGCGTGTGTATAACATGAGCGATCTTCCCGCCTACGTTGAATGGGGCGACGTGCTGCAAATCTGTAGCGTCGCGTTCTTGCTCTGCGCGGTTGCGACTATCTACCCTTCTTGGCGTGCCTCGCGCACGGCGCCTGCCGAGGCTCTTAGACATGACTGATGCCGTTCTCGAAGCGATCGATGTGCACAAGAGCTTCAAACAAGGGCCCGTGACGCTCGAAGTGCTGCAAGGCATTGCGTTGCGCATCAATGCGGGAGAACGTCTCGCGATCATCGGCGCATCGGGTTCGGGCAAGACCACGCTATTGCAACTGCTCGGTGGGTTGGATCGCCCGACGAAGGGCCAAGTCTTGATCGACGGAAAGGATATTCACGCGCTCAATGAGACAGAGCGCGGGACACTCCGCAATCACGCGTTGGGATTCGTCTATCAGTTTCACCATCTACTTCCGGAATTCTCAGCCGTGGAGAATGTGGCCATGCCGCTGTTGGTGCGGCGCATGTCGCCGGTGACGGCGCGAGATCGGGCCACCGAGCTGTTGGAGCGAGTCGGGCTGGGTAAGCGGCTCAACCATCGGCCCCATCAGCTCTCCGGGGGCGAACGTCAACGCGCCGCCGTGGCGCGCGCGCTCGTTACGCAACCGAAGCTCGTGCTCGCCGATGAGCCGACGGGCAATTTAGATGGCGCGAATGCCGAGCAAGTGTTTGCTTTGATGCTCGAGCTGAATCGCGAACGCGCAACCAGTCTGGTCGTGGTCACTCACGACTCGACACTGGCCGGCCGAATGGACCGCGTGCTGGAAATCTCCGGCGGAATACTGCGCGAAACCGCACTTTCAGAGCGTTGACGCGCCTTTTCGGGTTCGGTATTTAGATCGAACCCGCCAGCGCCAAACCAGCTCGAGGCACAACCGGCCTAGCAGGCCGAAAACCAGCGCACACACCACGCAGCCCACCAGAAAGGGCTTCCAAACGGGTCCGAGGCCGCGCTGCAACCAATCCCAGCTCAGTTTGAAAGCGAATCGCGTGGCGGGCGTACCGACGATCGCTGCGCCCACTCGATAGGCCATGAAGTAAATCGGGACGACCGTTAGCGGGTTTACCAGGAACACGGTCGTGATGATCGTGGGTACGTTCAATCGCCACACCATTGCCGTCAGCGCCGCGAGCGGCAAATGGATGGGCAAGGGAACGAAGCAAATGGCGAGACCCGCACCGAATGCGCTGGTGACGCTGCGGCGCTGCAACGACCACAGCCGTGGGTCCGTTACGCGTGAGCCAAACACACGCAAGTACCAACGGTTTTGGAGCGTGCCTGGGTGCGGTGTGAGTTTCTTCAGAAGTCGGCGGGGCATGAGCGCGCGCAACTCTAACAGATCAGTCCGGCGTAGCGCAGGGAGGCGTTGTGACGGCGAATGCATTGGCGTTCTTGGCAGGTGTCGTCGGCCGTCTCACCATGCCGGCCCATACGGTTATGTTTGTCACATTGGCTCTGGTTGTCGTGCTGGTGCTGGGATGCTTGCTGCGATGGCGCGTGTTCATCTGGACGGTCGGATCGGCGTTAGTGGGCTGGGCGCTAGCTTGGGGCAGCGTTAGCGACTACCAAGCGCTGCGTTGGCCGGAATCGCGTGCTGGTGAACGCGTTCTCATCCAGGCGATCGTCGATACCATTCCCGTGGCCGGACCGCTGGGGCTGTCGTTCGATGCGAGCGTTCGCGTGAGTGCGCTTTCCGAACCGCTGCATGTCCGCCTTCTCTGGCGCAATCGCTTTGACGCTGTCAGGCCTGGGGAACGCTGGCAGCTACTCGTCAGCCTTCGACCTCCGCGTGCTCACTTCAATCCGGGCGCGCCAGACATGGAATTACATTTGTTCCGCGATCGGGTCCACGCCCTCGCTACGGTGGTCCATTCACGCCTGAACACCCGGCTGGATTCGGGGCACCGCCGGCTGGCCGCGCTTCGGGGCCGCATCGTCGAGCGCATCCGCAGTCACGTAGCGGATCGGGACGCCGCCGCGCTCATCGCGGCACTCGCTGTGGGGTCGACGGGCGAGATGTCACGCGATCAGTGGCGAGTGTTCAATGCCACAGGCACGTCCCATCTCGTTGCGATTTCCGGCTCGCACGTGACGATGTTTGCAGTGATCGCGTTGGCGATTGCCAGACGAGCCTGGCGCGCGGGCGTTTGGCGTCTTGTGAATCTTCCACGAGAGACGTTTGCATCGCTGTTCGGTCTCGTGGCAGCTGCCGCCTATTCATTGCTTGCCGGTTTTTCCGTGCCTACGCAAAGAACACTTCTAATGCTCGCTGCGTGGTTAGTGGTGCGCTCGACGGCTCGTGTCTGCGGCTCGCTGAATACGTTGGGCATTGCACTCGTCGCCGTCCTATTGATCGATCCGTTCGCGCCATTGGCCGCCGGCTTCTGGCTTTCTTTCGCGGCCGTAGCCGCCATCATTTGCATCACTCAGGGAAGAATTGGAGCGGTTTCACGCTGGCGTGCTGCGCTTCACGTGCAACTCGCGGTGAGCGCGTCACTCGTCCCCGTAGCCTTAGTGTGTTTTGCTTCGATTCCCGTAACCGGTGTGCTCATCAACTTCATTGCCATTCCTTTCTTCGGCGCGCTTTTCGTTCCGATCGTTTTGCTTGCCGTCGTATTCATGCCTTGCGGCGAAACGATCACGGGTTGGCTGCTTGACGTTGGCGCGCAGCTCTATGCGTGGATGTGGCCGGTGATGGCTTGGGCAGCCGACTGGCCATTCGCAGTGGTGCGAGCGTCTCCACCAATGGCTTGGTATGGTTTGGCGAGCGTTGCGATAGCAGCTGCACTGCTGCCGTGGCCCGTGACATTGCGCGCAGCGTGCCTAGCCGGTCTGCTTCCGTTAGCTTCCGCACCGGCTCGGTCACCACCTGTCGGAGCGTTCGAACTAACGATGTTGGACGTCGGAGCCCGTACAGCAGTTGTGTTACGTACCGCACATCGCACGCTGATCTACGGCGAGATCGATGCGCGGGTCGAAAATATTCTTCAGTCCCTTCTTATTAGTAGAGGTGTCCAGCAGGAAGATGTGACGCCACTTAAGGTTGACGCGACACAACAGCGCGAATGGTCATGGGACGACGTGCGCTTCCGAGTGTTCTGTCCGACAGCGCCGACTGCTTGTGTTCTCCATGTCTCGAGCGCTTGGGGTAGTGTTCTCCTGACGGATAGTTTGGATTCGGCCGGCGAGCTTGAATTGGTACGACGGGGGTTGCCGCCTTCAGACATCGCCATCGTGCCCCGACACGGGTCAAACCAAGCATCCGCACCAGTATTCATCGCCGCGACGCAAGCTCGATGGGCCTTACTATCGGGGAGCGCCCACAGTCGGCACGGCCTAGGACGGCATGAAATTAAGCCCGCGGTCGCTAGATGGCGTGCCAAAGGCGCGAGAGTGTTGGCAACCGCAGACAGTGGAGCTATCCAAGTCTCCATCGATCCTGTGACGCGCGTGCTTTCACCGACAGCAACACGCGAGAACTTGCCAGCATTGTGGCGCGCTTTGCCTTGAGCGCCCGTCGCCGTCCGGTATGATTGCCGGCTTCGGTGGGTCAGGGAAGCAAACGGATGTGGGAAATTGTTCGTGCCGGCGGCGTCTTCATGTGGCCGATCATCTTATGCTCCGTCGTTGCCGCGGCGATCGTTCTCGAGCGTATGTGGACCCTTCAGGAAAAGCGTGTGTTGCCGCGCGACCTCATGGACCGCGTGTGGAAGCTCGTTGAAGCCAACCAAGTCAATGACAAGGTCGTCACCGCATTGGAGCAAAATTCTCCGCTGGGTAAGGTGCTCGCCTCCGGTTTGTTGAATCGCCATCGCGGCCGCGAGGTCATGATGGAGAGACTCGAAGACACCGGCCGCCATGTGGTGCACGAGCTGGAGCGGTTCTTGAACACGCTCGGCACCATCGCATCGATCTCACCGCTCTTGGGTCTGCTCGGCACCGTCACCGGTATCATCAAGGCGTTCAACGCTATTCAGGCAGGCGGAATGGGCGATCCTCGCATGCTGTCGGGCGGAATCGCCGAAGCGCTCATCACCACCGCCGCGGGTCTGTGCGTCGCCATTCCCGCACTCGTCGGCTATCGCTATCTCCGCGGCCGTGTCGAGAGCTTTGTCATCGAGATGGAAAAGGACGCGATCAAGCTCGCCGATGCGGTCGAAGTCGCGGCGAAGCGATGAAACTACTGCCGCGCCGAAACGAAGAGCCTGAGATCAATCTGATCTCGCTCATCGACGTGGTGCTGATGCTCGTCATCTTTTTCATGCTGTCGAGCCAGTTCGTCAATGAGGGGCGAGTGCGCATTCGCCTTCCGTCCGCGAGCACCGTGCCTTCTTCGAAGCCGGACACCGGAGCGCTCATCGTCACCATCACGCAGCAGGGCAGCTATCGCGTGAACGAGAAAGAGCTCATCAACTCAAGTCCGGAAACCTTGCGGGCCGCGCTCATCAAAGTGGCGGGCCCGGACCGAACTGCGCGCGTGACGGTTCGGGCGGACGCCCGCGCCACGCATCAAGCCGTGATCACGGCAATGGATGTGCTGGGCCGCCTCGGATTTGCCGAGATCAATATCGCCACTATCAAGGACGAGGTCACGGCGGGTAAGCCTTGAGCGACGCGGCGCAAGCTGCACCGCCGAACGTTAATTCCGATGCCGCGCGAATCTATCGCCGACTCATAAGCTATGCGAAACCGCACTGGGGAATGTTCCTCATCGGTGTAGTGGGCATGGCGATGTTTGCGGCGAGCGACGCAGCGCTCGCGTGGCTCGTTCAAAAGTTTCTCAACGGAGCCTTCGTCGAGCGCGATACCCGTATTCTCTGGTTCGTGCCCGTCGCCATCGTCGTGCTGTTTTTTCTGCGCGGGGTCGGCGATTACGTCTCGAGCTATTTCCCCGGTTGGGTCGGCCGCCAGATCATCAAGGCGATGCGTGGCGAGCTGTTCGCGCACTACTTGGATTTGCCGACCCGCTATTACGACGGTGCGGCCTCCGGCCAGATGCTCTCGCGTTTGACGTACAACATCGAGCTGGTCGCCGAGGCGACGACCAATTCGGTGACTGTACTCATTCGCGATACGCTCACCATTGCCGGTCTTTTAGGTTGGCTGTTCTATCTCAACTGGCAACTCGCAAGCTTCGCGCTCGCGTTGGCGCCGTTGATTGGATGGCTGATGCAGCGGATCAATCGTCTGTTCCGCCGCTACAGCGTGCGTATTCAAAGCTCCATGGGCGACGTCACTCGTGTGGCCAAGGAAGCGTTGGACGCTCATCGACTCATCAAGGTCTTCAACGCTCAGGCGCACGAGCGCGCCGCGTTCGCGCTCGTCAACGAGCGGAATCGGCACACCAATGTGCGGCTCATCGCCACCCGGGCGATGAGCAATCCGGTTGTGCAAGTCATCGCGGCGATCGGGCTTGCCGGCGTCATGTACTTCGCAATTCGGCAAGTGATGGCAGGACGCATGGAAGTGGGCGACTTCCTGTCGTTTCTCACGGCAATGCTGCTCGTTACCGCGCCGCTGCGCCGGCTCATGTCCGTGTTCGGTCCGTTACAACAGGGGATTGCGGCAGGCGCGAGCGTGTTCGAGGTGCTGGATCACCCGCTCGAAACGGACAACGGCTCGCGCGACATTGAGCGCGCCCGCGGGGATGTCGAGTTTGCAGACGTGCATTTCGCCTACGATGCGGAGAAAGGCGGGGTGCTCAGCGGAATTGATCTCTTCGTGCCCGCGGGCTCTACACTGGCCATCGTCGGGAAGTCCGGGAGCGGCAAAACGACACTCGTGAGCTTGCTCGCCCGGTTTTACGATCCGCAACGCGGCTCGGTGCGTTTGGACGGTGTGGATATCCGCAAGTACCGGCTTGTGGCCTTGCGCCGCCAGATCAGTCTCGTGAGTCAGGATGTCATGCTATTCAACGATACGATTCGCAATAACATTGCGTTTGGTTCGTCCGGGGCATCCGCTGAAGCGGTGGACGAGGCGGCTCGAGCCGCTTATGTGTCCGAGTTTGTGGATGAGCTGCCGCAGGGCTTGGACACGGTGGTTGGCGATCGCGGTGCGCTGTTGTCCGGCGGCCAACGCCAAAGGATCGCAATCGCGCGGGCTTTGTTGAAGAATGCGCCCGTGCTGGTGTTGGACGAAGCCATGTCTGCATTGGATACCCACTCCGAACGGCGAGTGCAGAGCGCACTGAGCGATCTCATGCAGAATCGAACGACACTGGTGATCGCGCATCGACTGTCCACCATCGAGCAGGCCGATCGGATTGTCGTGATGAACGAGGGCCGCATCGTCGAGAGCGGCACGCACACGGAGTTGCTGGCGAGCGGTGGCGCGTACGCACAGTTGCATCGATTGCAATTCAGCGATTGATGGCATGGAGGCATGGCTTACGCGAGTTTGGTATGGCGGAGCGCGCGGTGGCTGGATATTGCTGCCGCTCAGTGCGCTCTACGCGGCAGTCATTGCTGTACGCCGTTGGGCTTATTCGTCAGGGCTCAAGAAGAGCTACCGCGTAGGAAAGCCTGTTGTCATTGTGGGCAATCTCACGGTAGGCGGTACCGGCAAGACGCCTTTGGTCGTTTGGCTAGCGCAACAGCTCCAATCGCGAGGCTTGAAGGTGGCCATCGTGTCTCGCGGCTATGGTAGCCAGGGCGGCTTGCCGCGCGAGGTGTCGTCAACCAGCGCGAATTGGCGCGAGGTGGGTGACGAACCAGTCCTCATCGCTCGGCGCTCGGCTTGCCGGGTGTTCGTTTCGGCAGATCGCGTTGCGGCCGCGCGTGAGGCTGTAAAGAGCGGGGCGGACATAGTCGTGTCCGATGACGGCCTTCAACATCTGCGCCTCGCGCGCGACACTGAGATTGTCGTGATCGACGGCGCTCGCGGGCTGGGCAACGGCCGACAGCTCCCCGCGGGTCCGCTTCGGGAAAGCGCGCACAGACTCGGGGCCGTCGATCTCGCCGTCATCAATGGCAACACCGTTGCCGCGGATGTTGCCACGATGACGTTCTCGACCGATCGCGGGCCTCTTGGCATGCAATTGCTCGCCACGCACGTGGTGCCGGTGCGCGCGCTGCGTGCGGGCGGCGACTCCGGAGTGGAATCCTTGGATACGTTTCGCGGCCGCCGGGTGCATGCCGTTGCGGGCATCGGCAATCCCGAGCGGTTTTTTAAGATGCTACGCACTCGCGAAATCGATGCGATCGAGCATGCTTTCCCCGATCACCATCCCTTTGCCGCGAGCGAGCTGAGCTTCGCCGATGATTTGCCGATACTCATGACGGAGAAAGACGCGGTTCGCTGCGAGAGTTTTGCGAATGACCGGATGAAATTCATTCCAGTCTCCGCCGAGCTTTCCGAGTCCGATGCGCGACGACTGCTCGAGACCATCGATTACGCCGCGAATGCTTCGCGGCCCGCAACACGGTAAAGTGCGGGCATGGACACACGCCTTCTCGAAATCCTCGCGTGCCCTGTGTGCAAAGGGCCGCTGCAATTTCGCCGTGACTCGCAAGCGCTCATCTGCCGCATGGATCGCCTCGCTTATCCGGTTCGGGATGGCGTACCGGTCATGCTCGAGGAAGAGGCGCGGCAGCTCAACAGCGATGATCCGTTGCTCGAGCGTTGATTCTGTAACGCTGCGTGTTTACCGTAGTCATTCCCGCGCGATACGGATCGACGCGCTTGCCGGGCAAAGCCCTCCTGCCGATCGCCGGAAAACCCATGCTGCAGTGGGTGCACGAGCGCGCGCGAGCATCCAAAGCCCATGCAGTGCTCATAGCGACTGACGACGAGCGCATCGCTAAGACGGCTCAGAGTTTCGGCGCGGCTGTCGTCATGACCGCGGCGAGCCACGCCACGGGAACGGATCGCATCGCTGAGGTCTCGCGCACATTGCAGTGGGACCCGGACGAAATCGTCGTCAACTTGCAAGGCGACGAGCCGTTGATGCCGCCTATGCTCATCGATCAGGTCGCCGAGGTGTTGGAGCTGCACGCCGGCGCGGCCATGGCGACGCTTGCGGCGCCGATCCTGTCGCTCGAAGAATTCTTCGACCCGAATGCGGTGAAAGTCGTGGCGGACTCCGAAGGTCGCGCGATCTACTTCAGCCGGGCCCCCATACCCTGGGACCGAGATGGCGCGGCGTCCGGCCCCGCGAGCCAGCGCAGCTTTTCGGGCGCCCGCAAACATCTCGGTTTATATGCCTATCGAGTGGGCGCACTCCAAAAGCTGGCGACGCTCGCGCCGACCCAGCTTGAGCGAACCGAAAAGCTCGAACAACTGCGGGCGCTCGAAAACGGCTTCGAAATAAGGTTGGTCGATGCGGCCGAGCGGCCTGGTCAGGACGTCAACACGCCAGAAGACCTGGAGCGTGTGATGTCGCAACTCACCACGAAATAGCCAGTCTTACCGTTCTCGCTCACCGATGTTCGCGTTGCGGTTAGTACGTGGCGTGATACGACGCACGTTCATCGTGAGTCGCCGTCTTTAACATTTCCTTCTGTTTGCGGAACCCCGAATTCGTTCCGTAACCGCCGCCGAAGCGTCGCCAACCGGCGTAACAATAAATGATACGGGGCCATGCTCTCGCCCGTCTCGAGTCACTTCGCGAGGTTCGAAGATCCATGCAGAAGAACACTGTCGAATCCAAAAAACACCCGGCGTGCATCGCCGAATTCCTCGACGGCTTCATCGCCGACAAAGGTTGTATTCCTTCCGATTCAAGCCCGGTGCGGTTGTTGACGGAGCTGCCGCGCAATCTGCAGCGCATCGCCGCTAGGGCGCCCACCAGCGAAGGCTGGCGCGCTTGGACCGACAAGGAGGGAAAGTTCTGGTTCGTGCGCGGCAAAGTGTCCAGTACGTTCTCACGCCGGACGAGTCGCACCGCCATGCACGTATTTTTTCATGATGCGAAGGGCGATCTCACTGGCTCCGGCGTGTGGGCGCAAGACACTCACGGCCGCTGGGATCCCTGCGAAATTCCGGATGCGCGTGCCGGGCGGCGGCCTTCGGAGAACTGACACCAGCGCTTCATCCCGCTGCGAAGCTTCTCGCGTTCTTCGGGAGTCATGTGCTCCCAGCGTGAGTGCATGCGATGTCTCCAATGCGGGCGGCGTCCGAAGAAACCGGGCCGGCCGCCGAACAGAATGCGGCAGAGGACGAGAAGCCCGAGCGCGTGCCAATAGTCGAGCGGCTTGAATCCGAAGATACCCGGCACGACCCAATTCCAGAGTTGCATGAACAACCAGCCGATGACGCCGATGAAGAACGCGATGAGGATCGCGACTTTCACCCCTTTGAAAATCCAGAAGCGTCTTCTCATGGCTGCAATCCTCGATCGTCTCCAAACTCTTCGTAGATGCCTTGCAGGCGCTTGCGCAAATGAAGCACGGCTGAGTGCTTTCGCGACAAGAGTGTATTAACGCCTACGCCGGTTTCTTCGCTCAACGATCTGAAGCTGCGTCGCTCAAACTCATGAGCGATAAACACCTCGCGCTGCGCGGTGGGTAGCTCGGCGAGGGCTGCTTCGATTTCCTCCAGCAGCACCCGTCGCGCGAATTCCGCTTCCGGGCCGGCGGCCGGCGAGGGAAGCAGATCTTGCCAAGTCGTCTCGTCTTCGCCATCCGAGGCCAAGCGCTCGTCCAACGATGCGTCGGGTTTGCGGCGGCGAAAGCGATCTGTAATTCGATTACGGGCCACACGGAATAGCCACGCGCTGATCTGCTCAATCGGCTTCATCAGTCGATAGGCTTCGACAAGCTCGTAGAAGACCTCTTGCAGGATATCGTCCGCGTCGCCTTCGTCGGCCACGCGGCGACGAATGAAGCGCCGCAGTCGGCTGCTTTCACGCGCGATCGCTTCGACCAGGCTTCGGTCCTGCTCAGCGGTCATCCATGGAACGCTCGGTGTCATTGAGGTTATAGAGACGCAGAGGCGGCTTAAATATTGGAGCCTTGTGAGACCATGGAACCCATGAGAATTCTTTTCGTCTGCCTAGGTAATATTTGCCGCTCACCCACCGCCGAAGCGGTCTTCAGGGCGGTCGCTCAGCGACAAGCACCCGATTTGGCCGTGGAAATCGATTCCGCCGGCACGGGCGGCTATCACATCGGAGAGCCGCCGGATTCGCGTTCGCAAGCGGCCGCTCGAAGCCGAGGTTATGACATGTCGGCGCTGCGCGCGCGTCAGGTGCACAGCGATGACTTCGAGCGCTTCGATTTGATTCTCGCGATGGATGAGGACAACTTGCTGGCGCTGCAAGACCAAGCGCCACCCATGGCCCGGAATCGGGTGCGTTTATTTCTCGAATTCGCGCCGCAAGCCGGACGTTCGGATGTCCCGGATCCGTACTACGGCGGCAGCAACGGCTTCGAAAAAGTGCTCGACCTGGTCGAGGCCGCAACGGTGGGCTTGATCGAGCATCTTCGCGCCCGCCAAGCGACGGCTCGATAAGTAAAACAAGATCCGTCGGCGGCACTCACCGCCGACGGATTGGACAGAAGTTGCCGTAACCAGGGTCGCGACTATTCGTCGCGACGGGTGCCGGGTCCGGGAGCCTCAGTCGGCGCGGACGACCAAACCACATAAGGCTTGTTTTGCGGACGAGCCCCCGTGCTTTCCGGCGCTACACCCGGCTCGAAGTGGGCCAAGGTATGGGACTCTGAGTTCGCCGCGAGCGGCGCCGCTTCACGTGGCTCCCGAGCTTCACGAGGCTCTTTGGGCTCACGGGATTCGCGTGGTTCTCTGGGCTCCCGAGCTTCACGTGGCTGTCTGGGCTCTCGAGGCTCATGAAACTCTTTGGGTTCCCGAGGCTCGCGTGGCTCGTGAAATTCCTTGGGCTCGCGGGCTTCACGCGGTTCCCTGGGCTCCCGAGGCTCGTGAAATTCTTGGGGCTCACGAGATTCACGCGGTTCTCTGGGCTCCCGGGGCTCGTGAAATTCCTTAGGCTCACGGGCTTCACGAGGCTCTCTAGGCTCCCGCGGTGTACGCGGCGCTCGCGGTTCGCGAGGCTCGCGCATGGGGCGAGGTTCACCCGGGTCACCGGATTGCGGGGTCGATCGGTTCTCCCACGACCCACGAGACTCACCGAGCTCATTGGAAGGTCGTGATTCACGAGGCTCTCGCGGTTGCGGCCGATATTCCTCGGTATCCATCGAACCCTGGGGAGTGGGATGCGTCTCGGTACGCTCCGCACTTTCGCTTGCGTAAGTGCTCTGTCCGTAATCTCCATTCTGAGCGTCGGGCGCAAATGACGATGTGTTACCGGATGATTCGCCGTTCGACGGCTCGCCATACGAATTCTCGCCGCCCGGGGACTGTGTGTTGCCGTCTCGCGAGCCGCCGCCACCACGACGACCGCGCCGACGACCGCGACGGCTTCGCGTGCCGCGTGGTCCGCGCTCTGCGCCCGCCGCTCCGTCGGACGGGAAGGGCATGACATCCGCTGACGGATCGCCAGTTGGAGCGGGATTTACCGGTGCGGCAATTAATGGCTCACGCACTTCCGGTGCGCGGGGTCCGGCGTTCGCACTACTACTTTGCGAGGGTGCGCTGTGCGATACGTTGCCGGATCGAGGACTGCGCGGTTGTTGCGCGCCGCCCTGACGCTGCCCCTGACCATAGTCACGGTCCTGGCCCTGGGTTCCTCGCGCACGATTGCCACCGTTGCCGCCGTTGCCATTGCCATTGTCGCGATCTCGCGGTCCAGCATCTCGATTTCGATCGCGACGAGCATCGCCGCCACCTCCACCGGATCGGCGTGGACGCTGATGTTCTCCGCGCCGGCTATCGCCTCCGCGGTTATCTCCGCCGCCGCGACCATAGCCACGCGAGCCGTTGCTATAGGGACGCTCTGCCGACGACGCGCTTTGAACAGGCGCTGCTGGCGCGGCGGCGGGAGTGGCGCTTTGCGCCGCAGGCGGTGGCATATCCTCCGCAGCAAACAATTGCTTCATCTTTGCCCAGAAGCCGCCGCGCGCCGCGGAGGGAGCTTCTTGCACTAAAATCGGCGCCGCTCGGGGTGCGGAAGCAATCGTGATCGGGGACGGTGTCGTCGGCATGATCGCCGCAACCGCCGCAACTTCCGCAGGCGGCTTGTTCTCCCGACTGCTGGTCGCTTCGGCAACTTCCGGCAGCGTAGGCATCAGATAGCTGACTTGCTTGTGCTCCGGTAGCTCCGCCTCGTCATCCCGCACGCGCTTGATGGAGTATTCAGGCGTTTGGATGTTCGGGTTCGGAACGATCACCAGATCCACTTCACTCTTGTCTTCGAGCGTGCGGAGCCACTCGCGCTTCTCATTGAAGAGATACGTGGCCACGGCTACCGGCACCTGCGCGATGATGCGCACGGTTCGGTCTTTGCGCAGCTCTTCGCCGATCAGCCGAAGAATGGCGAGGGCCAAGGATTCGACGCTGCGAATGCTGCCGATGCCCACGCATCGCGGGCAAACAATGTGGCTGGATTCGCCCAACGACGGCCGCAACCGCTGGCGTGACATTTCCAACAATCCGAATCGCGATAAGCGCCCGATCTGAATGCGCGCGCGGTCCATCTTCACCGCGTCACGCAGTCGGTCCTCGACTTCACGCTGGTTCTTCTGCGACTCCATGTCGATGAAGTCGATGACGATCAACCCGCCAATGTCGCGGATGCGAAGCTGTCGGGAGATTTCATCCGCCGCTTCCAAGTTGGTGTTGAGTGCGGTGGTCTCGATATCGCTGCCGCGCGTGGCGCGCGCCGAGTTGATGTCTATCGATACCAAAGCCTCGGTGTAGTCGATGACGACGCTGCCGCCCGAGGGCAACTGCACCTTATGCGCGTACGCCGACTCGATTTGGCTTTCGATCTGAAAGCGGGTGAACAGTGCGATGTCGTCGGTGTACATCTTGAGGCGGCGCTGCGCATCGACAGGCATGAAGCGCTGCATGTACTCCTGCGCCTTTTCAAAGGCCGCCTGATCGTCCACGAGGATTTCGCCCACATCGTCAGACAAGTAGTCGCGCATGGCGCGCGTGACGGCATCGCTTTCTCGATAGACCAGGAACGGAGCAGGGCGATCGGTCGCCGCATCGATTTGATCCCACTGAGTGCGCAGATTGTCCAGGTCCCACTGC
>Ga0307515_10001345_pt1 | contig 55660 bp, 71 predicted proteins | sample 17_EM_MG_FD_194513 | JGI IMG/M metagenome (GOLD analysis project Ga0307515, IMG submission 194513) | Populus trichocarpa ectomycorrhiza microbial communities from riparian zone in the Pacific Northwest, United States - 17_EM | ecosystem: Host-associated > Plants > Roots > Unclassified | place...
GGCTTCCTTCCCCTTGATCTCCAGCGCTCCGCCCGGTCCCTTGTTCTCGGGGGCGTTCGGATCCGGTTGACGGGGCGCCCCGCTCATCATCGGATCTGGTTGAAGCCCGTTGGGCATTTCCGCGGGCTTGCCAGCCGGGTTGTCCCCGCCCGCGCCCAAGGGCTTGTGCATCTGGTCGGGCGCATGGGGGTTGGCCGCGGTCCGGTCGTCTGGGTTCTTGACCGGCTCGCCGGCCTTGGGGGCAGCAACCGCGGGGTCGCCCTCGGGCTTGGGCGCGGACGGATCACCCGGCTTGACGGTTGGGTCTTTCGCCTGCGCCGCGGGGTCGTCGGGCGGCGGGTCAGTAGCGGGGTCCGCGCCGGGCTCGGCGGGGGGTTTGGCGTAGCGCCCTTCCTCGCCCGGCTTCGGGGCTTCGCCCTCGCCCGGCGCGCCCTCAGGTCCGCCCTCGGGGTCAAGCCCGACCATCTCCGGCTTCAGCTTGTCGGCGTCGTCCGCGCACAGCTCGAAGCCCTCGCGCGTCTCCTCATATGGGATCAGCTCAATGATCCGCGCCGCCATGTCGTCCGCGCGCCACATCACCTCCGCCGTGATCCAGTCGATCACATTCAGAGAGGGCTCGGCGGTAAGCCGCTTGTCCACGCCGAAGATTCCGAGCCCGCTGACGATGTTGTCCCATGAGTCCCCGCGGATGGGGCTGTCCACCCGGACGACTTCACCGGTTCGGGGGGTGACATTGCGTCGCAGTAGCGCAGTGGACTTGCCGGCCTCTGGCGCGGAAGCTGCTTTACTGTTAATCAATTTGGCTTGGATGTTCTTGATCCCCATGAGGCGAAAGGTACACCATCGGGGAATGGACTGGACGCGCGCACTCCACATGCCCTGGAATCGGACGGTCTTGGCGGTTTGCTTCGACGTAAAGGTCCTGAACTAGGTGAGGGACGGTTGGCCCCTGTCCTGCAATAGATACCGAACATGAACCCGACCATCCGGAACCTCGAAGCGCAAATCGCCGCGACCCCGGTCAGGGATCAAGCGTCCCTGCGCGCCCTCTACACCAAGCTGTCCCACGTCTACGCGGAGCTGCTCCGCCCTACCAGGTGACTTGTGCCCACGAAAAACGACTGGTTTATCAAGCAGGTAGCTACTGGTTCGCAAGGAACATTCGTGCGTCTGGTCACCCCGAGCACGAACGGACCTGGGTGGATGAGCGAAGCGGATGGCAAGCTCGCCGCGCAGGCGCCCGCGATGGCGAGGCTACTACTCGAGGCAACCGGCTATGACGGCGATTGCTGCATCTGCAGGTTGATCGGCAGGCACACGCCCGACTGTGAGCTAGCAGCGGTCCTCCGCGCGGCGGGGGCGCTCCCTTGAAAGCTTACGAAGAAACGTGGGAGCTGGCTGGATCCGAAACCAATGAGACCTGCCTCAAGAAAGGGCATGTCCTCGGCATTCAGGTCAAAGGGAAGCCTTTCGACGAGGTGGTCACGACTGACTCGGGGGTCTATGGACCTACGTTGGAGCGCGCTCGACTGATCGTGCAGGCGCCTGCGATGGCGCGGTTGCTGCTGCGGTTAAGCCGCCAGCACCAAGCGCTCCCTGGCATCGGCAGCTCTGAAATAAACGACCTGCTGCGCGCGGCGGGGGTGCTGCCTTGACCCCCGAGCAAGTGACCCTCGGCGTGTTGGTGCGCGTTCGCGACGCACAAGACCATAGCCCCGGCGCGATCATCTCACCGCGAATCCTGGACCTGAACGTCTGGCGGCGTGGGGGATACGAAACGATCCCGTGTGTGCTCGTGTCCCTCCCGGCCAGAACGCAGTGGACTCCGCTCGAATACCTTGACCTCTACCCCTAGTTTTACTGTAAAGTCCCGAACGGAGGAAGCCCATGCCAGGTAAGCCGAAGAGCGTTACGAACGAAAGCTGTATCAAGATCGCTGAGGAGCGTGACGAGCTGGACAAGCGACTTACCGCTTCTCTGAAAACGGGGCGCGAGATCGCGGAGGAGCGAAACGAGCTAAAGCAGCTACTCGCAGACATGCACAAAGCGGTCATTCACCTGGAAAAAGGACGAGAAGAACTCGTCGATCAGGAAACAAATCTGATGAAGGAGGTCGAGGCGCTCACCAAGCAGCGAGACATTCTGAAGAAGGAACGCGACGCTAAATATGAACTCATTGAAGAGACCACCGAGGAACGCGACGAATTGAAGAAGGAACTTGCGGCGGAGCGCGAGTGCATCTTCCGCCTTCAGGAGCAACGCATCGAGCTGCGAAAAACAATCGAAACCCTCAAAGCAGATCAGCCGCACAGCTACAAAGCCCACCCCTGGAAGGACATCAACCTGACCTGGAGCGCACTCCTCGCTGCGTCCCTCGACAACTCCCGGTTGGTCGGCGTCGAGATCGAGCTGGAGGGCGGGCATCGCTACCTCATCGGCGACGTGAACACCGACGGCGGTCAGTTCGGTCAGATGAACATGGCCTTCCACCGCGATGTGATCGTGAAGCGGGCGCGTGTGATGGTGCGCCGGTGACCGACAAAGAGCAGATCGCGCACCTGCGCAAAGCGCTCGAAGCTGTGTGCGACGTCGGAATCGACCGAGTCGACGAGTGCATCAGGTACGCGCAACGGGGATTGGATGGTATCGAAATCGACGATTGTCTCAAGCGCTACGGCAGGCCTTGGGAGCGCTGCACAAAACCCGTCGGGCATGACGGTGATTGCGGGTATGACGCGTGATCGCCCGCATCCGCTGCTTCTTCGTCGGCCACTCGCCAGTCGACACCCGCGACTGGTACCCTAAAATGGAGTACGTCCACCATACGTTCGTGTTCCCCATCGTCTGCTCCTGCTGTGACAAACAACTCAACTGAAAGCCTGTCGTGATCCCGTTCCTCAAAACCCGCTGGTCAAAGCTCTCCCCAGGCATGCGCGTTACCTTCGCGGCCGTCATCTTCATCTGTATGATCCTGCCCGGCGGCTTCGTGCTGCTCGCTGCAAGGGCTGCGCTCGGACACGCGCGATCCCGGCGAGGCCAGGTAGATGCCCTGGCACTGGGCGCACTCGCGATGCTGGCTGTCGCGGGACTCGCGGTCGTCGGCTTCGCACAGGCGAACGTCGTCCTCTACGACTTGCGCTACCAAGAGGCGCGAGCCGAGCGCTGCGAAGCTCGCGCCTTGGGCTCAGATTCGGATGAGCTAGCTCCCCTGGTCCCCCCGCCCGAAGAACAGCCCAAGCCGGAACCCGCGCCCGCCCCGCCGCGCGAGCCCGATCCGCTCGTACCAGATCCACCGAAGCCCGAGGACAACCCCTAGCCTCGACGCGCCACCCGGCGCAGCCGCTGCGCCTCGTAGGCGTCGACCCGCGAGGCTTGCGCCGAAGCCCGATGCACAGCGATGGGGATGACCTGCCCGCTTCCGACCAGCTGCCCTGAGACTCCCAACTGCCCGAGCCCTTCGCACGTCGGGGGCTCAGTGGTGCCGGTGCCCATCAGCGCCGATGCAGCGCCTGCGAGCGCGCCCAGTCCGCCAACCGCGGGCGGACCATAGCCCTCGCTCCCGCCCGGAAGCCCTGCGAAGCCTGCCCCCATCTGCTCGAGCTGCACAAAGCCGCCCGGCGCTGGACTTGCGAGGACGCCCGCCCCAACAGCACCCCGCGCGCCCGAACCAATGAGCGAAGGGTCTGGAGCGCTCAAAGCCCCCATTCCCGCCGACCCGCGCATTCCCGCGCCCGCGATCCCCGCCGTCCCTGCGAAGCTCCCGGCCCCAGCTGCCCCGCGCGTCCCCGTCCCCGCGAGCGCTCCGCTTCCGGTCAAGACACTCGACCCCGCAACACCTTGCGCACCTACACCTACTAAGGATCCTTGTCCGGCCATCGAACCGGCGCCCGCCGCCCCGTGCGCGCCCGCGCCGATGAGCGCGCCTGAAGTGCCCGTAAGAGCACCTCCGCCAGCCTCCCCCCGCGCGCCCGCTCCGGATAGCGCGCCAGCTCCCGCCAACGTCCCCGCTCCAGCTGCACCGGATGCTCCCGCCCCAGACAGCGCACTCGAGCCGCTCAATGAGGCCGAAGCGCTGACCCCGTGCGCGCCCACGCCCGCCAGCGGCGCAGTGCCCACGAGCGCGCCGTCCCCGATCACGGATGAGGCCTCGACCAGCGAGCGAAGCGCGACCAGCATCAGGGGCCCGTGTAGTAGGTGACCTGGATGCGCACGAGCCCACCCGTCCCGATGGCCGGCGCAACGATGGTGCTCGCGGTGTTGGCGACGGCGCTCTTCAGCGGGTAAGGGAAGGTCAGCGCCGCGACCCGGTCTTGCGCCGCGGCCGCAAGCAGGTTGCCGCAGTTCCAGGCCAGCCCGTTCAGGTTCGTGGACGTGAAGGCGAGGTTCGTCGCGGCGGCCGCGATGGCGGTGATCGTCGGGTTCAAGCGGGTGATCTCAATCGAGGTGAGGTAGTGGAACAGCCCCGCGCCCGTGGCGGGGAGCGTCGCAGTCACCGTCGTGTTGGCCGCGCTGATCGCACTCACCACCAGGGCCGCGACTGTCGGCAAGGCGTTGCCCGCGGAATCAACGGGGACAACCGCCTGCGCCTCGACGAGGTTCGCGCCGACGGTGTTCTCGAAGGTCTGCACCTTCTTGCCCGTCGAGTCTGGCGCGACCTGCACGATCCCGCTGGCCATTACGCCCCGCCCTCGACGATCCCCAAGGAGTTGATCACCACGGGCCCACCCGAAACGATGGAAGTCGTATTCAGGTTTATATCCGCGCCCGACGCCCCGACCGTGCCCTGCGCAACGCAGGTCGTCCCGTCGGCCTTGTAGATGCGGAAGTGCGACGCCGTCCCGGTCGCGCTCGCGTTCACATTGGCGGGCGGGGTGAAGGCGCTGGTCCCTCCGCTTGCCGCGGGGGCGAGGGGCGAGCCCATGGTGTGCTGAGAAAGCAACGTCCCGGTCGCAGCTGCCGCACAATCCGCGGGAGGCGCCCCCATGTAAATGCGAAGCAGGCCCGCGTTTCCCACTGCCGTGGTGATCGCATCCGCGCGGGCGTTCCGGGCAGCTACCGAATATTGAGCAGTCATTACAGTCTCCCTGTAACCATCCACCCTAGCACAGGGACAGCTTAGCGCCCGTCCTCCGCGCGCAATGTGCCCATCCGCCGGGCGAAGTCCAAGGCGCTGTTCGTCCAGATGCACTCGAGCTGCGAGCCGGCGTCGACGTCATCGTCGTGCGTTGCATTCGGGAACTGGGCGAACTCGTCGATCACATCCGACGTCCAAGCGTGGTGCTCGGGCAGGAACCAATGCCCGCTCTGCACCACCGGCTCCATGACCTCAGCACGCGCTTCCTTGCCGCTGTTCGACACCTCGTTCGGCACAGCGAGCACGCCGTGGTACTCGGCCTCCAGCGCCTCGATGATCGCGTCGCCGTTCGCCTTCGCCTCGATCCAGATGCGGCGGATCTTCGGCCAGCGCAGCTTGAGCGTCTTGATCCAGTCCACAGTCTTCATGTACCCGACCGGCCCACTGAAGCGGTCGAGCACGTAGCGATCCATGCCCTTGCGTCCGACAACCCAGCAGACCGCGCGGTCCGCGTCCTTGCGCTTCTTGAAGTTCGAGTCGACGCTGAGGACGACCTCGTCGAAGCGGAACTTGTCGAGGTTCAGCACGGCCGAAGGGCTCGCGTCCTTGGTCGCGCAGCCATCCGGGCGCGCAAAGCCTACGCTCCCATCGGGCCGCCAGAAGCGCCACCACTCACGCTTGAAGCGGTTGCCCTCCGCCGCGCTGGGGCGCTGCTGGTAAAGGCTGATCCATACACGCTCGAGCACACTTTTACGGATACGCTTCAGGGCCTCGTTGTCGTAGCGCTCGGGGTGGAGCGCGTCGCCTGCATTGCGCAGCGGGCGTTGGTCGATGTCCGAGACCTCATCCTTTTCAGCCACCGCGGGAAAGTTCAGCACGCGATAGGTCTCGCCCTCGCCGGTCTTCATGCGCGCGAGGATCTTCCCCGCGAGATCATTCTCATGCCAGCGCGTGAGGATGATCAGCACGCCCCCGCCGGGCATGAGGCGCGTGTACGCGGTGGAGCTGAACCAGTCCCAGACCTTCTCCTGGTACACCTCAGAGTTTGCCTGCTCGGCGTCCTTGACCGGGTCGTCGATGATCAGCACGTGCGCGCCCATGCCTGTGATTCCTCCGCCCACGCCCGCGCTGCGGTACACGCCCCCTAGACGCCTCCCGTCAGCGCCGCAGGTCTCGAAGATGTCGCTGTTCCGCAGCGGCTGCCCGTACGCCACCGTGCGCACGTTCGAGCCGTTCAAGCAGGTGTTCGGGAAGATCGGCTTGTAGCTGGGCGAGTCGATCACGTTCTGCACGTCGCGGTTCATGCGCGAGGCGAGGTCGTCCCCGTAGCTCGCGCCGATGAACTGCAGCGAAGGCGTCTTGCCCAGCGCCCACGCGGGGAAGCGCCTCGATACGATCTCGCTCTTGCCGTGGCGCGGGGGTGCAAAGAGCATGAGCCGCGGGGAGCGCTTGGCGATCACCTCCGCGTGGAACCATTCGAGAGCGCTGCAGACCTCGCGGTGAAACCAATTCGAGGTGTACTCGGGCATGGTGCGGTGGATGAACTCGAGCAAGTCGCGTCGCGCAAGCTCGCACTCCAAACTTTCAATTGAAGGTTCACGCACCGGTTGCCTCAGCGTCGATCACCTCGGAGCTGGGCTTGGGCTGCTCGGGCGCGGCGACCGTGCGCGGAAGCATCTTGCGACGGAGCGCGAGGTAATCCTTCAGGTCTTGCGTGCTCAATTGCGTGATGTCCATCGCTTCCTCAGGCGCTGTGCCCTCGCCAAGTTTCTCGCCCGCGGACGTCACGTCGAAGCGCGCGACCTCTTTCCCGAATCCGCGTTCGGTCAGCCATTTGATCATTTCGAATTTGAGCGCGGCGCTGCACTCGATCTCCTCCCTCCAAAACTCACCGCTCCTGGTCACGCCCGAAACTACGGTCTTCACCTCGCCGCGAAGCACGCCAATCGCCCACGCGATCAGCTCGAGCCCGTCGGCCGTTGCCTGGCGAATCATCCAACCCAGCGTAGGTGGGCGCCCTGGTCCTGCTGGGCAGCCCTTCACGAAGTACCCGCGATCGTCCCTGTAGCGCTTGGGAGGAGGGGCGGCACCCGCCGTGAAGTCGTTGGGCCCATCCGGCAAATCCGGAATTAAGTCAACCCCATCCACGGTACGAACGAGCGCGGTAGAGACCGGTTTACGCGGTGGGTCAAGAAGGTCAAATGGGTCCATAACGCCTCAGGGTAGGATCTAACCCTGCGAACTTTCAACCCGATGTAAGCAGCGCTTGACGCCTTCGAAGTAAGTAGATACTAATGCTGGGCCTACTTCCCGGGCGCTTCCCCCACATCAAAAGGTGTAAGTCCTTATGAAGAACCCGATCCTGATGCTGAAGCGTGAGTCTTCCCGAGCATTCCGCGTGGTGGTTGTTGGGGATACCTACCAGGGCCCCAAGCGCGGCATCCACTACCTCCCGAGCCAGCCTAGGAGGGGCCTCAGCAGGGCCAAGGCGCTCGCCCTGGCCTCTGAATGGACTCCGGCTAGGGTGGTCTCTTTCTGCGCCAAGCGGGAGGGCTCGTATGTCTACCCCTCCGTGCGCCCGCTCTTATCTCCCGTCACGAAGGTGATGAGAGGTGGGTTTAAGTTCGAGCGCTCGGCTGTTCCTACCATCGACACTAGGAAAAACGAGCGCTTAGCTGCTGTTCCTACTGCCGCTGACCTCATCATGAAGCGTCGCGAGGCTCTCCGAACGCTCAGCGAAATCGACGCAAAACTCGAAAAAATGCTGGAATTACGTGCGGTTAAGGCCATACAACGGGGGATGGCGGCGCCCTTGAACAACAGCACGACACTACAATGACGCGGCGCGGCTGTTCCTGCTCCTCCTTCATCCGGGCCTTTTCAACATCCTTAGCTTTTAAGTGCGTTAACACTACTCTCCAATGATCTTATTTTACTCTATTAGTAGTAGGAACAGTAGGAACACCATAGTTAGCTCAACAAATACAAATGGTTCTACTGTTCCTGGTAGTGTTCCGGCCTGATCCTGCTCCTACTCACTTGCTTTTGGCGCGTGTTCCTGTAAAGCTTTAGGTCCTAGAAAAGGGGTTACATCGTGCTGATGAGCGTGAGTCTCGACGAAGTGAGCTACGAAGTGCTGGAGGGGTTCGGAGAGTCATACGACGCCCCGTTAAGCGCGGTCGCGGCCGGTCTGATCCGGGCCGCGCTTCGGGCGGGGCTTCAGCCGGAGAGCAACCCCCTGCCCATGGGGCGTCCGCGTTGTGACCCTAAGTCGGTCGTGTACCGACAGATCGCCAAGGAGCCTCGCGACTATGCGGAGCTGTGCGGCGCCACGGATCTTACAGCTGAGGCTACAGCACAGGCCGTGGCCGAGCTGCTCACCGAACAGCGAATCGAGATGGACGCTCAAGGCGTCTGCAGCACCGTGCCGAAGCTGATCCCCAAGCGGCGGATCTTCGCCCAGTGCAGCTACGTTGATGCAGATTGAACGTTTACAGGACAGGGGGACTAGACGATTGAGCCGCGCTGGGCGTACCGTCCGCGGACCTTCCCAGGGGACCCGCCTTGCGCGTTGCGTTCTACCATTCGAACAGAGACAACGTCCCGAAAAGCGCTGACCTCACATGGGGGCAGCTCGCAGAGGTTCTAACCCAGCATCAGATGACCCCCTGCGCGCCCTGTGGGGGGCATGACTGCGCGCTCAAGTTCGGCCGCGCATGGTCGCCCGCGGATCTGGACGTGCGACGTACTGAGCCCAATGTGCGCAGCATCGGCGCGCTGGTGCTGGACTTCGACGGGCTGAGCGAGACCCTCGCGCGTGACGCCTTGCAGCGCCTCAGCGCCTTCACGAACATCGTCTACACCACCCATTCGCACGCGGTGATGCAGCTCGAGCAGCCGCCGCGCTTCAGCTTCCGTGCAGTCATTCAGCTGAGCCGATCCGTAGCGGCGGCGGACTGGCGCGGGTTCCTCGCGCGTGCAGTGACATACCTTGGTGTCGCGGCGTTCCCAGGCATCGCCGAGTGCGGCGATCTCTCACGCCTCTACTTCTTGCCGACCGCGTCAGTCGGCTCGCGCCCCGTCGCAGCGGCGCACGATGGCGTCGCGATGAACGTCGATGCGATCATGGCGTTGCCCGCGCCTCCCATCGCGACCACAGCCCCCCGCGCGGTCGCAGCGGTGAACGTCCCGGGGATCGTCTGGCAGGACCCCGCTACGGTGGACCTGGAGGCCCTGCGTAAGGCCCTGCGCTCGGTCAGCAATGAGACCTCGAAGCCTTTGGCACAGGCAATCCTGAAGGGCGAGGCGGTGGGCTGGAGCGACGCGCAGCGCCGCCAGGGCGCGCCGCAGCTGGGCAGGGATCACGGCCTCCAGCGCGCGAGCAGCTTGGTGGCTTGGGCTTGCCCCCTCGGCACCCCGCTGCCCGCGCTATTCGAGTTGCTTCGCCCCACCTTCAATGGGATGGATCTCGCGCCCGAGGGCCCGGACTACTGGCGCGCGGAGATCGACGACATGCTGCGCCGCGCGGTGGCGCGCAAGGCTGAGGCCGAAGCTCGTGAGAATCTCGAGCACCAGCGGTTACTAGACGTCACCTTCGGTCCAGGGTTCGGCCCGGACAACAGCTTCAAGCCGGTGGGCAGTACGCCCAGCGCAGCGGGCGGCACGACGGGAAGCGTGCCTGTACCCGCGTTCGCGCCCCTTGGGGGCGCACCGGCCCTTTCGCCCGCCCCTGCGCGGGACTTGCTTGATGAGCTGTGCGCTCAGTACGCGGGGGCGGGCCCGCCGGTCCCTACCCCGGCCGTCGCTAGCCTCCCCGCGGCGCCGGTCGAATCAGAAGGGGACGCCAGCTGGACCAAGGCGCTGCTGTACAAGACCGACAAGAACGGCAATCAGACCGAGCTGCGCGGGTGCCCCGCCAATGCGAGCACGATTCTGAGGCACGACACGCACTGGCGCGGGATGGTCCGCCGCAATGAGTTCACCGGAGCGGCGGAGATTTGGGGCGGACCTATCTTCCAGCAACAGCCTCCCAAGCCCCTGCCGGTGACCGACGAGCACGTGACGAAGATCGCCATGTGGCTGCAGCAACGTCCCGAGATAGCGATGAGGTTCGACATCAGCACCCAGTCCCTTTACGAGGTGATCAACGCGGTAGCGAGCGACCACAGCTACCACCCGATTCGCGACTATTGCGATGAGGTGGAGTGGGACGGCGCCCCCCGCCTTGACAGCTGGCTGGAGACCTACCTAGGGGCGAAGCTTTTAGATGCTGCGGGCGAGGACATTACCGCGTACGTGCGCGCCGCCGCCGCGAAATGGCTGATCGCCGCCGTGGCACGCGTCTACGAGCCTGGCTGCAAGGTCCAGAACGTATTGATCCTGGAAGGTGAGCAGGGGCTTCGTAAGAGCACAGCCTTCGAGGTATTGGCCTCGCGCCCATTCTTCACGGACCAAACGATGGATATCGGCCACAAGGACACCTCCATTGCCACGACGAAGAACTGGATTGTCGAGCTGGCCGAGCTGGACGCCTTCCGCAAGAGCGAGCACACCCAAGCCAAGGCATTCTTCACGCGCGATTGGGAGTCCTACCGGCCGCCTTACGGAAGGCACGAGATCAAGCGCCCGCGCGTCTGCATCTTCGGGGGCACCAGCAACCGCGATGACTACCTGACAGACCCTACAGGCAACAGGCGCTACTGGCCGGTGGTCTGTACGAAGGTCGACGTGGCTGCGCTGGAACGCGACCGTGATCAGCTTTGGGCTGAGGCAGTGGCGCGCTACCAGGCGGGCAAGGCGGAGCGCAGCGATTGCCTGTGGTGGCTGACGAAGGCGGAGGAGGAGATCGCGTTCCGTGCGGCGGAGGAGCGCGTCGCCCCTGACGATTGGGAGGACAAGATCCTGCGTTGGTGGGCGCAGGTTGCTGGACGCCCCATGGATGTGCGGATCGGCACGGTGCTGGAAATCGCTTTGGGGTTCACCGCGGACAAGATGCACCATGGGGTAAGCACCCGCGCGGGGGCGTGCCTGAAGAAGCTGGGCTTCACGCGGAAGCGGAAGCGCGAAGCAGGTCGCCTGTTGTGGTACTACGAGCCCGGGGGGGCGCTGGCAAACGTGCAAACGGCTATACCCGCTGGGGTCATGGGGCATCTGTCTATGCTGCCCGGGGGGGCTTGACAGGTTCGGTCGTTTTACTGTTTAGTTAGTCGTCAACTTCCCTGGGGCTGAACATGACGCGCAAGACATACGATCCCACCAAGATCAAGCTGACGTTTGCAGGCCAAGAGGTGAAGCCCGTGCGAGAGTTCCGCATCGTCTTCAAGCGCGGTCAGCCGTTTAACCTTGATAGGCTCGCCCGCTGGACCGTCAATGTGAATCCGTGGTTGTGGTGGGGAGTGACGGTGCTGGTCAGCGTCGGGGCCGGGCTTCTTTCTGTGCTGGTGCGTGGATGAAATGCAAGACGTGCAAGCGACCGCTTCAGCCTTACTTGAAGGCTTCCTTTTGGAACGCGAAGCCCGGTTACCTCCCGTGTGCTACCTGCGACGTCCCAAAGGGCGCGACAACCTTTTGCGTGGACAATTCGACCTGGTTCCGGTTGCGCCACTGCGCGCAGCGGTACGAAGGGCCGGAGCCGGGGAACCCGAACGTGAAACACGTTCCTGGGATGGGATGGGTGGATATCTGGAGGGAGTATGAATTCATGCCATCTCCCGGCAGGTCCTTTAAGAATCGAGAACCGAGATGAGCGAGCGAGTCAAAGTGGTCGAGATTGAGTACCCCCGGAATCCGGGCGCGGAATTCGACACTGTAGAGGTCGGCCTGCTGGACGTGCGCGCGGCTGATTCCATCAGGGTGAGTTACGATTTCGAGCGCGACGGCTGGTCTATCCAGCAGGCCCGGTATACCAAAGATGACATGGGCTATATTGAGAGGGTGGGATGGGAAGAGGTCTCGTTCCATAAGGCGTGGGCTCTGGAACCGGACGCGGAATGAAGCCCCCGGGCTGGAGATGGTACGAGTGTCAGCCTTGGAGCGATCTGCTTTTGCTGGCCGCGGGCTGGCTGTTGTTCGGTGCAATCGGAGCGTGCGCGGCGTTCTGCGCTTGGAGGAGCGGACGATGAGTGATCATCTAGGGCTTGGGCGATGCAACGGATGCAAATCCGCGACCGGCTTTTGCGAACGCTGCATGAGTATCAGGGCGAGCGCGAGAGCCGAAGGCACCGCGCAGGAGCGGACGATGAGCGATCTAGTCAAGCGGCTTCGCCGACGCAACAGCGAGCTTCGTAAGCTGCTGATGAACCATCACGTTATTTACCGACGGGTCGCCCGGCAACAGGATCTGGACAAGGCCCGCGCTGAAGGAGCCGAGCCTTATGTGAGGGATCTAGCCGACCTGGAACTGCAGCGTCAAAAGGACGTAGCGCGCATGCGGGAGGCGTGCGCGGTGTTGGCCGAAGAGACAGGCCACCGAAACTGTGGATGCCCGGACGATATCGCTTTCAGAATTCGAGCTGGGGGCGAAACGCCGAAGTGCGCAACGTGCGCTGGCTGGTGCGTCCGGGAGAGATGTCCTGGATGGCCAGCTTGTGAAGAAGCGAACCCTCCGTGACCGAACTCGACAAGCTTTTCGGCGACGAGCCCGGACGTGCGCCCTCCGTCGTCGACGGAGTGTGGAAGCAATCCAGCGTGACGCAACTGAAGTCGCTGAGCTTGTGCGTGCTGAAATGGTGGCTGGAAAAGGTCAAACGCTACAAGCGCAAGCCAGCCAGCAAGGGGATGTTGGCCGGGCTGAAGGGACACACCGAGCTTGAGCACTACCTGAAGACCGGGCAGGACGCGATGGGCCCAGAGGCGCGCGCGGGGAAGCTGTACTTGCCTTTGCCTGCGCGCGTGGAACTGGCCGCGGGGGCCTTCCAGGTGATCCCGGGATTGCTGATCGAGCACCGTTTCGACGGTCAGGCGAAGGGCGCGCCCTTCAACGCTGCCACCGCGCTGTTGAAGGCGGGAGACGTTCCCCTAGACGGCTTCATCGACGTCGTGAACGCCCGCTTTCTCGCCGAGGGCGGGGAACTCTACGGGACCGGGAATTGGGTGGATAAAGGGACGTTGGTCCTCAGCGATCACAAATTCACGAAGGACGTAGACGCCTACGGGTCCCATGAGCACGAGCTGGTCTCGGTCGACTATGAGCACGGCATCCAGATGATCGGCTATGCGGAGTGGGCGCGGTTGATGCTCGCGACTGGGCTATTCCCCGCGTTCGAGCGCGTGTTGCTCCAGCACATTACGTATCAGTGGTATGGACGCCACATCGCCCGCCAGGTGTCGGCTTTGGTAGACCTTGCGCACGTCGAGCGAGAATGGTTTAAAGTAAATTCACTCGCCAGCACGGGAGTAGACGCCGCGAAGGAAACCGATGTTCTTAAGATCCCGTACAACGAAGGTGCTTGCAGCGCGTACGGGGGCTGTGACTTTCTGGGCGTTTGCCCAAGATCGCCGCTGAACCGCACCTTCAACAACCCAGGAAAGGAAGAAGACCCGATGAACATTCTCGATCAAATGTTTGGAGGCCCCCCAGGCGCTCCGCCCACCGAAGCGGCTCCCGTCGCGCCCCCGGCCCCACCCGTACCCGTCGTCCCGCCAGCGCCCCCCGCCCCGGTGCAGTCCCTTCCGCTGCCCGCGGGCTGGATTTACGCCGCGCACGCCCTGCCGGGACAGGTTTACTTCGTCCAGGCCTACGGCAAGCCGATGCGTTACGTGGGAGCCGATCCTGTTGGCACGCTGCTGTTCGAGACGGGCGATCACCGCGGCAATGTGCCCCTGAACGCTGTCACGCACGTATTCCCCATCGCCGCGCCACCGGTCGCGCCGACCGCCACCCCAGGGACCGCCGTCGTCGGTGTGGGCGCGGATGGGCGTCCGCTGCCCGCGTTGCTGCCCCCGGACGCCCCCGCGTCCAACCCGCTGACCTCCAGCACACCCACGGTTCCGGTACCCCCGGACCCCGCGACCGAAGCGGCGAAGAAAGCCGAAAAGGAAGCGGTCAAGGCTGCGAAGAAGGCGGCCAAGGCTGCAGCCGCGCCGCAGCAGCTGCCGCCCATCGCCGGGACCGTCAGCTACAGCGCGCCCGCCGCGCCTCCGGTTCCGACAGTGGGCTTTCAAGCGCCTGCCGGACCGGTCCAGGCGTTCGAGCAGTCCACAGCACAGGCGCTCGACATCCCGACATCTGCGCCGACATCCATCCCAGCGCCCGCTGCCCCCGTCGATTTCCTGCGCACGAAGCTTTATCTCGGGTGCCGGCCAGATGCGGGCGCGGTGCGGATCGATGACTACGCGAACGGGCTCGTAGAGAAGCTCTGCGCGCGCTACGGCGTCGCTCATCCTCAGATCGTCCCGCGTGATGGGACCGGTGGGCAGGACAAAAACCATCCCCTCGCGATGGGAGGATGGAAAGGGCTGCTCAGCGGCGTTGTTCGACTCGCACCGCCCCCGCCCGGTTCCTATTTCGTCGGGAGTTTCAGCGAGACCACGGAAGTCATCGCGAACGCTTTGGCGGGACTTTTGCCCGCTGAGAACGTGATTCGCGCAGGGTAAGCGCGTGGGGACACGCGCCAGCCCCGTCCGCGCCAGGTGAGAGCGAGCGGGGCGTCTTGTCCGGTCGAAATAGACTGGGTGGTGTTCGAATCCCGATTGGTTCGGGAGTATGTCCCTTAGAGGGCAGGAGACGCCGGTTCGAATCCGGCCGACATCGTTCAAATGCAGACGGAGGCAAACGTGAGCAATAAGTTTGGAAGTCGACGCGATTCGAAACCGAAAGCAAAGCAGGACTTGTACTTCAACAAGGAGCTGCTCGCGGAGATGGAAGCGGAGAGCAAGCGACTCAATCGCCCCTTGAGCTGGCTCGCTCGTGAATCCTGGAAGCTGGCGCGCGCCAAGGTCCAGAGCTTTCGCGCTCCCTCGACCATCTAGACCATGGCCGACCTGTTCGACGATCTGGCGGCAAAGGCCGCGCAAGCTTACGGGGGCGCGATTGACCTCGCGACTGCGGTCAGCTCGCCGACCATCGCGCTCCCGCCGAACAGGATCTTGATGGAAGGGAAGTACGCCGTCAGGGACAGCGAAGACCTGCGGAGGATCGAAGCGCTTCCAAGGCGCTCTGCGACGGTAGCCCCGGAGTCGAAGCACTGGCTGGAGCAAGTCGTCGAGTACATGACCGCGTCGCTCCGGATCGACAATCCGGCGTGTCAGTGCGCGGCGCTGGGGGCTGTGAAGAAAGACGGATCCCCGGACTGCATTCTGCGTCTGCTCCCCGTGCAGGCGGCGTACCTCTATGAGGCGATGCTGATTGGCGGGATTCTCGGTCCAATCGGTGTAGGGCACGGCAAGACGGGGATCGACATCCTGCTCCCGATGGTCATCCCGGGATGCAAGGTTGCGGTGTTGCTGCTCCCACCGCGCCTGGTGCCTCAGCTGAAGCACGATTTCAAGCTCTGGTCCCAGCACTTCAGGACACCGAACCTCGCCGGATGCCCTCCCTTTCGCGCGGACGGTCGCCCCGTGCTCGAGCTGTTGCCCTACTCCATGCTGTCGACGAAAAGCGGCGCAGGCAAGCTGCTGGAGCTGCGCCCCGACGTGCTGATGATGGACGAATGCCACAACGCGAAGAAGCCGAAGCCGGGCGCGCGCCCGTCCGCGCGATGGGCGCGAATCGAGGACTTCAAGCGCGCCTACCCCGCTTGCCGCCACTACCGCCACAGTGGCACGGTCACCACGAAGAGCGTCTACGACTACCAGCACCATTCGGAGGACTGCTTGGGCGATCGCAGCATCCTCCCGCGCGACCCCGATGCGATGGCCGAATGGGCTGCGGCCCTAGATCCAGTCGACGACCCGGCACCCATCGGTGCGCTTCGCCGCCTGTGCCAGATCGGCGAGAACGCTCGGCAGGGCTTCCGGAGGCGCCTGGTCGAGACCGCGGGGGTGGTGGCGACCGAGGAAAGCGCCATCGGGAATTCGCTGTTTTTCACTGAACGCAAGGTATCGATCCCGAAAGTCATCGGTGACTTGATCGCGAAAACCCGTCTGAGCAACGAACGCCCGGACGGTGAGCCCTTTGCCGACGGGCTGCGCAAGGCGGCGTGCCTGCGCGAGCTGAGCGCCGGCTTCTATTACGTATGGTACTTCCCACCCATTGACGGCGTTCCGCAACGCGCTTCCGTGATCGATCTCTGGCTGGAGCGACGCAAGGCTTACAACAAAGAACTGTACGCCCGGTTGCTGGCGCCGCAGCCCGGAATGGATTCGATGCTGCTCTGTTGGGAGGCTGCGACGCGCTGGCACGAGGGCTACGTTTGGATCGATGTGCACGGTCACCGGCACACTGAGCCTGCATATTCGACGAGGGGGCCTTACCCGGTCTGGGCGTCACAGCACTTCGTCGGGTGGCGCGAGGTCAAAGACACGGTCGTAAAGCAGACCGTTCCAAAATGGGTGGACGATTTTCTGGTCGCGGACGCCCTCGTGTGGGCCCGCGCGGAGCCCGGGATCGTCTGGTTCGATCACCGCGCCTTTGGGCTGCGCATGCGCGAGCTTGCCCCGGACCTCGGTTTCTACGGCGGCGGGGACAAGGACGACGAGCGCATGATCGAGGAGCGTGCTAAGGTGTCGATCATCTGCTCAATTGATTCGCATGGTGAAGGTAAGAAACTTCAAAAGTTCTATCGGTCGTTGATGGGAAATTTCCCCAAAAACAAAACGCTTGAGCAGGTGATCGGCCGTACGCATCGGCAGGGGCAGCACGCCGACGAGGTGGAGATCTGCTGGTACCGCCACACCGACGAATATTGTAAATTCTTTGACAACGCGTATGAGCAGGCGCGGTATGTCGACGAGACCCAGGCGAAGAGCGTCGGGGCTTCACAGAAACTCCTGCTCGGATCGAAGGACTGGCGATGAAGGCACTTCCCGGAATGAGTTTGAAGGCGTACCGCGAGGAAGGCGACCGCGCGTTTCTGGGCGTGGTGCTGAAGGAGGCGGGCGGGAATATCGCCAAGGCCGCGCGACTGGCGGGGCTTTCGCGCACGGGCTTATACCGGCTGATGAGCAAGTATGGGATCGAAGTCGCTGAGAAAGGAGCCGAACCCATCGTTCCGGTCCTTGGAGAGCCGATGGTTTGCGAGCACGCAAACGAAGCCTCTGACATCTGCGAATGCGATGAGGAGTGCTACTGCCGGAAGGGGCTGTGCTACATGCGCAGCGCTGAGGCGCGCGCGTGAAGGCACTCGCCGGCAAGATTCTGGAGGCGCTGTGCGTGGCTGCGTTCACCACTGTCGGCGCAGCTCTGGGAGCGAAGCTGCTGGAACGCGTCGTACCTCCAGAACCTCAGCCCGAACCCGTTCGTAAGGCACGAAGGAAACGCCGATGAAAATCGATTTGACCCCCGAGTGGCGGGCGGTGGGACTGGCCTTGAACGGTGCGGGCGCAGCGGTCGCCATCGGGCGCGCGCCTAATGGGGACGTGATCGGGCACTGCTACGTGAACAACGTAGCTGTCGCCACTGTACCGGGAAAAGACGTTGCAATGCTGTTTCGAAACCTAGCTGTGTTGGTGGAGCAGACCAGATGAGAATCACCTACCCGGACCAAGACGAACGAATCGACCGCGTCGTCGAAATCCTAGAAGACGAGGGCGTCCCTTACATCGCGGCGTACCGTGCCGCTCGTCGAATCGTCGAGTTGGGCCCGGTTGCGCGTCCTATGCGCGTCGTTCCTTTAGACCCCGTCGGTGACACGTGAACGACCTGGAACGGAATCGCGCGCTTAGGGATGAGATACTGGAGCGGGCCGGGATCAGCTGCGCCGAGCGCGAGCGCCACCAACAGGAGATCCAGTTGCTGGAGTCACGCAACCGCCAGTTGGTCGAGTTGCTGCACTTCCATTTACGTCAGCAGGCTGAAGAGCCCATCACCTACGAGGACATCAACCGTGTCCTAGAAGCGTTCAATGCGTGTGGGTAGGTTTGACTATTATTTTATTCGGCCTCATCCTCCGTCTCACGTTGATCCAAGTTCTCGCTCTTGGGTTCGCGTTCGTGATCTGCGAGTTCATCCGAATCAGAAAGTGAAATCATGAGTAATCCTTACCCTGGTCAGTTTCCCCCCGCGCCCGCCGGACAACCGGCGGCGCCTCAGTATCCGCCGCAAGCCGGATGGGCGCCTACGCCCCCCGGTTACCCTCAGGCGCCCGCGCCCCAGGGTTACTACCCTCCCCAGCAGCCCGGGTACGCAGGCCCGCCCGGGTACGCACCCCAGCAGGCGCCGCCGCCCGGGTATCCCCAAGCACCGAATCCGTTCGGGGCGCCGCCTCAGCAGGGCGGAAGCGTCGTCGACGCGGTGATTCAGGCCGTGCTCGGCGCCGAGTCGTCCGATGGTGGGTCGCGCTGGAGGCACGGTCGGTACCTCGTGCTGATCGAGCAACTCGTCTTCAAGCAAGGCAACGAGGGACCACTCTTCGTGCCGGAGTTCCGTGTCGAGCAGTCGCAGGCGGTCAACATCGTCAACCCCGACACCAACCAGGTGGATGGGCCTTTTGATCCGGGGACGACAATCGGCTTTCCCTGCAAGATGCAGAAGAAGCCCTCGGCATCGAACGCGCGCGGCTTCGTCCTCGCGATGCTCGAAAAGCCCGAGAACAAGCAGGACCCCGAACTCACCAAGCTGATCGGTGAGAAGATGGCGCAGTGGTCGCAGCCGGGGCAGCCGCTGCGCGGCTTCGCTGTGCTGATCGAGACGTACAACCACACGATTCGCAGCGGGCCAAACGCGGGCAAGAACATGATTCGGCTCAAGTTTAAGCGACTGCCGGGGCAGACCGCGGAAAGCGTCACCGCGAACCGGGCGAAGCTTGACCAGTTCGCCCCGCCCGCCGCGCGAGCTGCGCCGGGTGCTCCCGCGCCGCAGTACCCTCAGGCGCCCGCGCCCCAGGGCTACGCGCCCCCGCCGCTGCCTCCGATGCCCCCCGCTCCGCAGGCGCCCGGCGCGCCCCCGGCCGCCCCCGGCAATCCGTTTCAAGGTCTGCTGTAGTCCCTCGCGCCGCCCTCGTTCACCGGGGGCGGCGCTTCTTCCCGGAGTCCCGATGAACACGATGCTCGAGCTTGTCGAAGACGCTTTGCTGAGCGCGCTTGAAGAGGCGGGTCCGAAGCTCCCTAAGGATTTCTCGATTCGGATTCCTGACAAGGCTTACGCCGCACTCGCGCACGCTGCACCGGCGCCGCATATGATCGCTGGCGGGTACACCATCAGGATCTACCCAGACAGCGCTCTCACATTGTTCGAAGACATGACGCTTGCCGAATGGATCGAGCACACCACAGCTACGGCGCTGAACGACGCGCCCGAAGACGACTTTCGACGAAGGGCCGCCGCAGCGCTCCGGAAGGTCAGGACCGGCAAGTGACCCCCGAGCGAAACTACTGGGCATTCGACCTAGAAACCGACCTCATTATGCCCGGGTTGCTGGCGCCCCCGCCGGTCTGCGCGTCGGTCTCGGACGCCAAGGGGGCTAAGAAGATCCTCGCCGATGCTGAGATCCTTCCATGGGTCGCGCACGAGTTGGACCGATCGATCTGGATCGGCGCCAATATCGCCTACGACTTCGGAGTGATCGGCGCCTACTCCCCCTCCCTCGTGCGCTCGATCTTCAAGGCCTACAGGGAAGGCCGGGTCTTCGACATTCAGATTGCACAGGCCCTCGATGCCATCGCCAAGGGCACCCTGTTCAAGGACCCGCGCACCGGGGGCGGGCTGAAGGACCCGACGACAGGCAAAAGCAAAAACCGCTACTCCTTGTCCATCGTGACGGACCTGGTACTTGGGCGAAAGGACGCCAAGGCAAATGACTGGGCGCGCTTGCGCTACTCGCTCTTCCGCGGCGTACCGCTCGCCGGCTGGACCGAGCATGCGCGGGCGCTCGGCTGCGTTGACCCCGAGGGCGTTACTCAGTACCCGCTGGATGATGCAGGCAATACGATGAGCTGTGCGCTCGGGCAGCGCGGACACGAAAACCTTCAGGAAATGGCCGCGCAGTCCTACACCGCTTGGTGCATGCACCTTGGCTCGATGTGGGGTCGCCGAACGGATCCTGTAGCGGTTGCGAATCTGAAGACGATTATCGAAGCCAAGCACGCAAAGGCTGTGATCGATTTCAAGGCCTCCGGGCTGCTCGACGAGAACGGCGACGAAGACCAGATCGTCAAGAAGCGGATGGTCGCGACTGCGTACGGCGCAACGGGCATTTGCCCGGCGTGCGTCGGAAGCGGAAAGGTGATCAGCGAGAAGAGCGGCAACCCGATTCAGTGCAAGGTCTGCAGCGCGACGGGGCTCAACATTGCTTCCGCACCCACGCTCAAGCTGACGGACACCGGGGGCGTCTGCGCGGATCGCGATGCTCTTTCGGAGTCTGGCGATGATCTGCTAGAGAGCTACGCCGACGTTTCGAACATCAACAAGCTTCGCAACACCTACCTTCCTTTTCTTGAGCTTGGAACGAAGCAACCGGTCAACGTTCAACCTAATGTGATCGTCGAGAACGGGCGTACCTCGTATGAGGGGCTGATCCAGCTCATCCCGCGACAGGGAGGGATTCGCGAGTGCTTCCTTCCGCGCGAGGGTTGGCTTTACTGCTCGACCGATTACCCCGCCCTGGAAATGACGACGCTCGCACAGGTCTGCATGTGGATCGTGGGCTGGTCGCAGCTCCAACAGGCGATTGACGCCAAGCTGGATTTGCACAGCGCCTTCGCGGCGAAGCTGACCGGGAAGAGCTATGACGAGTTCTACGCGCTGATCCTCGCGAAGGACAAATGGGCGAAGGGCATTCGCCAAGCCTGCAAGGCCGCTAATTTCGGCTTCCCCGGGTACATGGGCGCAGCCCGATTCGTTGCCTCCAAGCGCGCGCAGGAGAACTTACGGATCTGCATCTCATTGGGACAAGCCCCGAAGTGCGAGACCTGCCAAGGCGTCGAGGGTATCGATTGCAAACGCTGCTACGGGCGCGGATTCCTTTGCGCTCTGGTCAAGGTTACCGAGTGGAACAACCGGAAGACCACCCCGACGTGTAAGCACTGCCTCGAGCTTGCCGAGGACCTGAAAAAGGGGTGGTTTGCCCAGTGGTCCGAGATGAAGTCCTATTTCGATTTCATCAAAAAGCAATGCGCGAGTCCCCTCGGGGGGAAGCTGCGTCAGTTCGTCAGCAACCGGTGGCGCGGCAACCTCGACGTCATGAATGGCGCGAACACGCTTTTCTCCGGCCTTGCCGCGGATCTGGCGAAATACGCGCTGCGGCTGATCAGCGACGAAGCGTACACCGACGAGAACAGCGCACTTTGGGAGACACGTCCGCTCGAGCTGATCCACGACGAGGTGTTCAGCGAGATGCCCGAAGCCCGCGCACATGCGGCGGCTTGGCGCCAGGCGGAGCTGTGTGACCAAGCTCTGGCGCGCTATTGCCCCGACGTGAAGCCAAAGAATGTGGAGCCCGCGTTGATGCGGCGGTGGTCGAAAGACGCCGAGCGGGTCGATGGGCCGGACGGGAAGTTGATCCCCTGGACGCCGAAGCGGAAGCCGGGCGAGGTGTTCATGTGGGAACCGGGCTACACGGCCGCAGCTTGACCGGCGGTTTCATTTTACTGTTAAATAGGAGGCGTGATGAAAACACTCAACCGCGACGTTCTTGCGAAAATGACTGCGACCGAGATTCGTTTGCGCCTCGGGCTGCCAGTGGCTGATTTGAGCGCCTGCAGCGTCGACGCCTTGGAGACGACCGTCGCGCTCGACTGCGCCGCGCTTGCGGCGAAGGCGGGGCGATGACCAGGTTCGTCTTCAACGTGGGCGACGGGCGTATCGTCACCCCCATCTCGCTCGGCGGCTACCCGGTGATTTACTGGGATCCCCCATGGGGCTACGACGACCCCGGCACCGACGGCGGGGTCGGTCACGAATACCAGACGATGACCTTTGAGCAACTCGCTGCACTGCCTCTCGACACGCTCGCGGCGCCTACCTGCGCGATGTTCATGTGGGCCACGCGCCCGCGGATGGAAGAGGCGCTTGCATTGATCCGCGCGCACGGATTCGAATACGTGAACGAGGCGTTCACCTGGGTCAAGACGAAGGGCACCAACGTTGACGGCTCCGGAAAGCCCTTCCTTGGGCTCGGGAGGATGACCCGCGGGAATACCGAGCCTTGCCTTTACGCGCGCCGCGGGAAGCCGAAGCGCGCCGACGCCGGGGTGTCTCAGGTCGTCGTGACGAACGAGCTGATTGTCGCCCCGCTCGGGCAGCACAGCGCGAAGCCCCCAGAAACCCGAGAGTTGATCGCCCGCTTGATGGGCGAGACCCCGCGCGTAGAGCTGTTCGCGCGCGACGCTGTCCCAGGCTGGGACGGATGGGGGAACCAGTACCCGATGCCGGCGGGACGCCCGGCGCTGACCTTGGAGGAAACAACATGAACGAAATGGTGCAGAAGCTGAAGCAGGCGATTGACGCGGATCGTGCGCGGTTCAAACTCGACCCGATTTCAAACAACGCGGCTCGAGAGATCCTCGTGCAGATAGGCACCGAGGGGGCGCAATGGATCATCAACGGCGGAGGCAACTCCGACAGCGCACATACCGGTCAGCGAATGACCGGGCTGAATCAGTACCAGCAGGAGGTCAAACGCACTTCGAATCGCGACCTCAAGGCATATCCGGAATGCCTGCGCGCGGCCGTTGCGGCGATGGTACGCGCGGCCGACGGTATCGTAGGGCCCGATGACCCGTCTAAATTGCGCCAGCAGGCGCAGGAGCTGTTGAAGATCTGGGATCGGCTCATCTGGGGTTTGGGGTTGGCAGGCGAGGCGGGCGAGGTGACCGACGGGCTCAAGAAAAAATACGGACATGGGAAGGCCGTTTCAGACGAATACTTCAAGCTCGAGCTTGGGGACGGCGGATGGTACGGCAATGCGCTGGCCGACAGTTTCGGCTTTACCGCAGAAGACGTCGCGACGGCGAATTCCGTCAAACTTCGCAAGCGGCACCCCGTGGGGTTCACCGTCGAATCAGCCAACGCGAAGGCCGATGAGGCTCCGCGTCAATTGACGCAACGCGAGCAGGAAGACGCTGAAGCACTCGCGCAACGTAAGCCTATGTGCTGGGCGACGGCTCCAGTACCCGGTCAATGGATGTGTAACCGCGGCACAGGGCATCCGGGCGACCACATAGCGTCCAATGGATATGTAATCTTGGAACGCTGGGCCGCTCCCGCCGTGTTCCACGCATGCGGCGCGCGCGACCCGAGCCCCGGTCAGTTCCAGTCGAGCTTCCCTTGCAGGTTGACCGACGGTCACGACGGCGACCACATTAGCTCGGACGGGCAGTGGAGCCGGGAGCGTATCCGGTGAGGCTCTACGTCGCCAGCGCTTTCGTAAACAAGTTCGAAGTTCAAAAGGTCCAAAAGGCGCTGCGCAAGGACAGGCACACGATCACCCACGACTGGACGAAAGAGAGCGCCGATCACTTGGAAGCCGGTTCGAAGGAATTCTTCGAGTACCTCTACAAGTGCGGCGACGCGGATTTCTTCGGCGTGCTGAACGCCGATGCGCTGGTCGTCGTCGCGCATCCAGCTATGAGCGACACCAAAGCAGAGCTGGGGATCGCCCTCGGCGCCGGAATCCCGGTCTACGTGCTCTGGCCGGAGCGCCGTCAATGCGTCTTCTACGGACGCACGACGCGCTACACCGGCGAGCGCGCGCTGACCAATGTCAGGCGTTCGCTGAAGGTTAGGGAACGACAACTGCACATCGGATGGTGCGGCAAACCGGACTATGCCGTACATATGCCTGCGGTTTTCAAGGCTACCGGGAACCGCCCGCCCTTCATCACGGCCGGGAATCGGAAGTGAACGATCCGATCGGTTCGAATTACGAGCGCGACTGGGGGCAATGCGCGCAGTGCGGTTCGCGTCGACCTGTAAGTAAACTGCAACCGGTTGCAGTCGACTTTCCAGATGGTCAACAGGCGTGCGCCGATAACTGGTGTGAAAGGTTAAGGGTTCAAAAATGCGTCTCTTCATCGATCCCGGCGCGAACGACTTCGGGGCTGCGGTCTTCACCGAAACAGGGGGCGTCTATCGAGCGACGCTCGTTCGGAACGAAGTCGGCCCCGAAGCGTCGGCGCTCGCGCGCGGTGCCGGCGCGCTGAACGGCGTTCTGAACTGGCTGCGGAAGGTAGAGGTTCCCCTTCCGTCGATCATCTCGACGCTCGTGGAAATGCCCTTCGTCTACCCGGGGAAGAAGACCAAGAACCCGAATAGCGTGATGCTCACCGCGGCCATCGCGGGGGCGTTTGCAGCATTCGGGCTCGACAACCGCAAGGTGACCTCCGTCCTCCCGCGGGATTGGAAGGGAGGGATGGACGGAGAGGTGTTCATCAGGAAGGTGGTCCAGCCGTCCTGCGAGGACGGCGAGCGTTTGAAGATCGAGCACTGGACTGCCGCGTTTCCGGCCAGCTACCGGCACAACATCTGGGACGCTGTAGGGCTCGGGTTGTGGCAATTCAAGCGTCTCAAATCCGGGCGTGTTTTCCACGGAGCTGTTGACGGGTAGCCAGCGACAGTTTTACTGTCAAGGCATGAAGACCAAGAGCCAAAAGGAGAAACTCACGGAGGCGCTCGAAACGCTTCGCGCGACGCTTCGGGTGAATGCCCCGAAGCAGTGGACCGCGAAGCAACTTGCCAAGCGGCTGCGCTGCACCCGTGCGACGATCTACAACCGTCTCGAGGCGCTGCACGACACGGGGTTCAAGCTGAAATGGGGTGAGAAGCGCGATGGTGCGCGCGGGCCTCTCAGTGCGACGGTCACCGCAGGCTGAGTTCCAGCGGGTCCCAGATCTTGCTCGCCATCGCCGCGTCGGCCAACCGCAGCGCCTTCGTTTCAGCAAGCTCCAGGTCGGCGCGCAACGCATCGAACCGGCGCAGGGTGTCTGCAGTCGCGCGGGTCGAGAAGAGCGCGTGGAGGGCGTCGCGAAGCTCGAACACCTTCGCCTGTGCTGCTTTGGCTTCTGCGTTGATCTCGTTCATGCCCTCTTCTATAGCAAAGCCTAGGCCGTCGTTCAAATCCGCTGAACAATTACCGTGTGAACGCGACACCCACCTAAAGATGGACTGGACTGGACTGGACGCGCGCACTCCATCTGTCCTGATTCAGGACGAAGCGCAGGGGCGCCAGATGAACGAAAGCAAGCAGATGGTCGACGGCACGCCGAGTGCTCGTCTCGCGGACATGAATCCATTGGTTCGAGCAGCACGCGTGCAGCATCTTCAGGCAGACATGGCGCTTCAGCTTGCGATCCGCAAGGGGCACATCGATGAGGTCGCGCTGCTCGCCCAGCACAAAACCGAGTGCATCGATCAGCTGATCGAGATCATGAACGCCGTCGAGCCCGGGTGCTTCGATCTTCCGGAGATGTTCGAGATCGTGGAGGTTCCGTGATCATCGGGATCGTAGGCAAGAGCGGGAGCGGCAAGGACACAGCGGCGGGCTTCGTACCGGGTGCCAAACGCTTCAGCTTCGCGGACCCGCTGAAGAAGTTCGCGGGCGAGGTCTTCGACTGGAGCGAGGAGACGCTTTACGGATCCAGTGAGCTGCGCAACGTGCCGGACAAGCGCTATCCGCGCGGACCTTGCACGGCTTGCTTCGGCGGGCCGCACAGTTACGCCTACGGCCCCTCCGGGAAGTGCAGCCGCTGCGAAGGCGCGGGCATCGAGTACCTCACCCCCCGCTATGCGCTGCAGACCCTCGGCACCGAGTGGGGGCGCAGCTGCTTCGCGGACACGTGGGCGGTCCTCGGGGTTCGCAAGGCAAAGGAGTGGCGTGAGCAAGTTACGCACGAGTACGGCTGCCCGCGCGATGGCGAGTGGGTCGAATGGGCTTGCGATCACAGGTGCCCTTCAATTGCGGTTTTCTCGGATTGTCGCTTCGTCAACGAGGCGACGGCGATCAGGGCCGCGGGCGGGGTCGTTTGGCGGATCGTTCGTCCGGGCGTTGGTGCAGCGAGTAGCCACCCGTCTGAAACGGAACAGGATTCACCGGAGATGGAGCGGCTGATCGATTGGACCGTCAAAAATACAGGGTCGCTCGATGTTTTGAAGAGTCGCGTGCTCGAAGCATTCGCAGCCTGTAGGATGACCCCGTGAGGCTCAGCGTTGAACGAAACGGTCACGATTTAGAGTATTCTCCGAAATGTACGCATTTGCGATGTACTTCCTGCAATTCTACTTTCCCTCTCTTTCAAACAGAATTCGCTCGCTGCCCGAACGCTACCCGTCCGGGAATCGCGCCGGTCGCGCGCAAGTCAGCACCGCGCTGCGTTCAGTGCTCGGTCGAGCTTTGCCCGGGACTCGATGACTACCATGGCCGAGACCTGCGACTCGTCGGCAAGTGCTCCCGCTGTCAGCGGAAGATCGTCAAGGGGTGACTTTGCAGTCCTCAACATCGACGGCCGCGGCGTTCCAGTCCGTGTGCCCGCTCACTTCGCGGATTGCGCGGCGAAGCCCTCGCTTCCCCCAACGGCAGTGACCGCGGTGCCCTTCAAACACGTAGTCGATGGCGTGCCCCATCTCGTGCATGAGGGTGCTGGAAACCAGGTCTGCTGAAGGGGCGATCTCGAGCGCCTTCGTTTCTAGGTGTGCGTAGCCCCCGGCACAGAAGGGCTCGCCGTTCTCGAACCTGAACAGCACCCATCCGTTTCCGGTGCAAAGGGCTCGATCCTGGCCAGTGTAGAAGGGATGAACGTGAACGCCCCAATCCTTCAGCGCCCGACACATTGCAGGGGCTTTCCAGCCCTTCACGCGTCGCGCGTAGCCTGCCAGTGCGCGATCTTCTACCTCCTGAAGCTCGGCGCAAGCGAAGTCCGTTGATCGCATGCCGCACCGGGTGATGCATTCAGGGACAGGCGGCGGTGCGACCCAGACCACCTCGAATGCCTGAGGTAAGGGCGGCTGCGCCGGGGTAGCGCACGCCGAGCAGCCTAGTGCCCACCATCCGAGCGCGAAGCCCGCTACCAGCCATCCGACGCGCTGTGCTCCGGGCGACATGTCAACGCACGAGGATCCCGCGCGAGCGATCCGGCCCGACCTTCTGCAGGCGCTCGACTTCGAAGTAGCTGCGGAAGGTGACGGAGAAGTCTCTCATCGTCCCGTCTTCCGTCAAGCCCCACTGAAGCAGGGTCCCTCCGATGGAGGGGGCGCCGCCCAGCGACTTCGAAAACGCTGATCCGCCGCCCTGGAAGGTGCCACAAGCCATCGCGTTCACGCCGCGGACCTCGAGCAGCACGCGCGTGTGCCAGTGCCCCGCGAGCAGGATTTGCGGCTTCTCGCCGGGGGCGTACTTCTCGATTTGCTTCTGAAGCGCGTAGCTCAGCGCGTAGCTCGTGCCGCTGCGCGGGTGCCAGAGGTGAATCTTCGCCCCGAGGATGTCCAGGAAAGCGCCCCGGTCGCCGTAGAACCGGATGTCATCGCGCCCGCGCTTCGCGAAGTAGCCTTCGATGTAAGCGCCGACGTTGACGCCGCTTTTCTCGGTAAACGTGAAGTCATGATTACCGGTGATCGCGTGGTAGCGCAGGCCCTTCTTTTTCGGAAGCACCTCAAACAGATCGCGCGTCTGGTCTTCGAGCCCCATGTGCGACATCTCGAATTTGCCATGGCTGTAGTCGCCATCGGTCACGTCGCCGGGGTGAAGCACGTTGCGAACGCCTTGCGCGTACGCCCATTCGATGAAGTCGACGAGTTGCGCGCGCAGGCAGTATTTGGATCCTAGGTGCGTGTCGGAGATCACCGCCACCCGTTGAACGTCGCCGACGACCGGTGCGATCCCGGTTTGGTGGGTTCGCTCTTCGATGGTGCTCAAATCGAGCCCGACGTGGTCCCCGTTTACCTGGATGCGCATGCCCTGGCGTCGTGCGCCCTCGATCAGCCCGCGCAGCTTCGCCGGAGGGACGTCGAGCTTGTCGCAAAGCTGCTCGAAAGGCAGGGGAGACTTGCGCGTCAGGTCAACCAGGCGTTGCAGAAGCGCACCAGGGTCGCCTTCCCCCTTCGCATGCCTCCCATCCGGGACCTTCTCGCCCTGCGCGCGGCGGGCGCGCCGCTCGCGCACCTGCTTGGCTTTCTCGTTGTCGCAGACGCGACACCAATGGTTAAGTCCATCGTCACGCGTCTTGTCCCCGGAGAACGCTCCGAGCGCTTGGGGCTTGCCCTTCATCGGACAGGCCCGATTCGCGCAGATTTTGGTGAACCCGTTGACTTTGGTGCGGCGGGGAGTGGAGAGATCCGAGCTAAGACGACCTGGCATTTTTCACCTAGATGAGACGAGCCTTTAAACAGTAAAACGACGGGCTCGACGGGTGTCAATGCGCTAGAACGAGAGCTTTACACCAGCACCGGCCGACCATCCCAGTTTAGAGGAAACCTGGGCGAAACCGAAGCCGGCCAGCTCGGGGAGGAAGCGGTACTCAGCCTCGACTCTCCCAACAACGCCGGTGTCTTCGGACGCGAACACCAGCGCGGACAGGGTCCCTGTCCGCACCGGGACGTCCGAAAGCACCTTGTCAAGCCCCGTTCGTAAAGGTGCGAACGGATCCAACGGGGCTACTTGGGGGACGCGGCGGCGGTTGCAGCGGCCTTCGCGGCTGCCGTGGCAACCACCTTGCCGAGCACGAAGTCGAGCATCGGACCGAAGGCGTCCTTCAGGGCCTCGAGGCCGTGGGCGGCGAGGGCCTTCTTAAGCGCGACGACCGCGTCCGCCTTCAGATCGGCCAGCTCCTCAGCATCGATCTTCCCATCTGCGGCGTCGGCTTCGATCTCACCCTTCAGCTCCCCGTAGACGTCGGCCCAGACAGCCTCAGCGAAGTGCGGAAGGGCCGCAAGCGCCTTGGCCAGCTTGGATTCCCCCGCCTTCTCATCGGCCCAGCTGGAGAGCTTCCTCAGCGCCAGGGTCGCGACTACGCCGACCGCGGCGAGCACCGTCCCGAGGACCGCCTTGGCAAGCTCCTGCCAAAAGGGCACCGGCGCGGGAGCGGGCTCTTCAGCCTGCGCCAGGTAGGCAGAAGGCTGGTCGCCGAAGGTGATGACGTTGGACGTCGGGGATGCGAGGGAGGCGGCGCGCTCCGGCGCGCGCAGCTCAAACGTGTTCGGGCCGGCAAGCGCCGGTACAGCGAGCATCGAAAGCAAAGCGAGAAGTCGAGTCATCATGTGTGCAGCTCCTTTGGAACCGCGAACCTATCAAGACGGGGTAGAGGCGTACAACTCAGACCAGGCAGTCTGAACCTGTGCCTTTACAGAAAGTTTTTGGGATCGTGCACGAAGTACAGGGGCACGAAGTATTTCCAGCTCCCGTCCTGTCACGAAGCCTGGCAACTGAAAATGGGGGCGGTCCTTGCGCGCCCAGCTCCCGCCCCACACGAGATCGTGCCGCTGGCACACATCCCCGAGCAGATCGTACGCGACGTTGCCCCATTCGGGCTGGAGTCCTGCGCGTGTCATGTCGGCGTCGGCACAGACATCGAAGGCGATCCCGAAGTTGTGCGCGGAGTACCCGCCGCGCGCGTCGGTGACGATCCGCAGCTGCTGGCCGGCGGCGTCGTAGACGCGGGTGCGCCCCTGCGCGAAGAGAGCGTCTTGCGCCTCCCAACTCCGGAATCCGCCGCCGCTGTTCGGCCCGTTGAAGTCGGCGACGACGTAGTAGTTGCGCCCGTAGCGCTGGCATTCCGCGAGTACCGCAAGCGCGCGCTCAAGGAACGGTGGGAAGACCAGGTCCAAATCGACCCTGAACTTCCCGGTAGCGTATTGGAGCAAGTCGACCGGCACGGCTTAGCGCCCCCGCCAAATTCGCCAAAGGACCGCGGGCCACCCGTACCACGGGACGCGCACAATGAATACGGAGCCGCCACCCGGTCCGCGCTTGACGTCAACAAGCTTCAAATACCGGGGCAGTCGCACTAGCGCCCCCGCTGCTTAAGGTCCTTCACGTTTTGGCTGATTTCGCCGACCTTTTCGACGACGTACTGAAGCGCCTGCTTCGTCGCCTGCGAGTCCAGCCGCAGCGCCTCCGCCTCGCGTCGGGAGCGCTCTTCGCGCGCCTCTGCGCGGTCGCGGTCCGTGTCGCGGTCCCGCTCGAGCTTCGCGATCTTCTCACGCTGCTCTGCGGCTTCTGCGCGAGTAGTCCCGTACCCAATCGCGACCGGGACCGCCGCCACGAAGAACGAAACCACGATGTGCAAAGGAAGCTTCGACTTGGTGATGTCGGCCATAGATCACTGAGCCCCGAAAAACTGGATCGAAAAGGTCACATCCGTAGACGTGGGGTCGATGGTCGCGTCAGCTCCCGCGCCCCCTTCGGAGCGAAGCTTGAACTCGAAGTAGTCGCACTTGCCGGTGCCGTCATCGTGCCAGGCCCAATTCGTCATCTCGACGCTGGTGTTCTTCGCCGTCTCGAGCACGCCATTCAAGAACGGCGCGACCAACAAGTTCGCGAATTTTTGCGTGAAGGTGACCCGAATCACATCGCTTCCGGGGAGCGTCACAGATGCGATGTTGGCCCCTGCAAGTACGCTCGCCGTCGTGTCGACGGTGACCAGCGCCCATGCCTTTGTGCAGAGCATCGCATTGAGTTCGTTTTGTGCGCCGACCGTGCTCGCCGGATTCGCCCCTGTGAATTTCAAGGTCCCGTCGGTGTCCAGCCCGACGGTTCCGCTCGAGCTGCCCTTTAGGAAGCGCCCGCCGGGGCCTGTTGCGCTTTGTCCGCGCGTACCCGCGCCGGTACCTACACCCGTCCCCTCCACGCCGTTGCCATTGCCCGCAGTGGCAAACCCAGCGACGCCGGGGCCGAAGGAAGCGCCGCCGCGCCCGATGACTCCAGTCGCGGTCCCAGTCCCGCCGTTGCCCTCTACGCCGCTTCCGCCCGCGCCGCCAAAGCCCTCTGCGCCCGGACCGGCGCTGCCTCCCGTGCCCTTGACCCCCGCATTGCCAGTCCCTGCGCCGATCCCGTGAAGGCCTACGTTGGCTGCGCCCGTGGCGCGCAGACCGATTCCGCTCGGTCCGCCGCTAAAGTCGCTTGAGATTACATAGTCCCACAGGTCCGACATGACCTCCCAGAACCAATTGAACCATTCAGCCGGAGGCTTGTCGCCGGGCGCGAATCCGGCCAGCTTGTCGGCTGCAAGGGGCTCGACGATGAGCGCAGGATCTGTAGGATGCCAGTCGGGCTGATCTGTGGGCTTCGCCATGGCGGGGAGCCTAGCACCGGCCTGCCGCGGCTTGCCAACTGGCTACTAGGGCGAGATCCCGGAGAGCTTACCTCCGATGTCCGCGTCCAGCACGCTCCCGAAGCCGGCACCATCCCCGCCGTCGAAGCAGAAGGTTTCAGCCTCCGTCGACGTGATCCAGTGCAGCCCGCCCCAGACCCCCGCCGCGCGGGCTGCGCGCAGGAACCCGAGCAACAAGGCAATCCCCGCGGCGCTGAAGCCCGACACCCCCAGGCGCAACCGGAAGCCCGCCGGATAGCGGGGGATGAACTGCAAGGTCGTACCGGCGGGCGTCACCAAGCGGAAGATCTCGAGCAGCTCGGGGACGGTTCCGCTCGAGCGATTGAGCTTGACCTTCGCCCGGATGTGCAGCCGGTACTCATCGTCGTCGAAGCCCTGGCGGGCTTGCCCGACGACGCGCCCGAGCACGTTCAGCTGCTCGCCCACCGCGGATTCTAGCGTGCGCTCGGTGAACAGCCGCCACATCTCGTCCTCGACGCGCTGGATCCGGTTCGCGTAGGTCCGGATCAGCGAGACGAAGTTCGGCTTGTCGCGGTACTGCTCGATCAACCGGGACACGGCCGCGTCGGCGTGGTCGGTGATCTTCGAGAGCTGCTCGACCAGCACCTCGCCGAAGACGATGGGGACGTCGTAGGGGAATGGCATTTTTAGACCCCCAATCGCTTGTGAGCGACGGTGAAGGTGATCGACCCCGCGTTGATAGAGGCGATTGTACCGCCTCCAACCGTCAGCTTCACGCGGAGTTCATTCAGGTGATCGGCTTTGCTGACGTACCCGGCCTTGGCCTGCAGCTGCGCGCCAAGCTCCGCATCGAGCGCGCCGAACGACGCAATCGCGGACCCGTCGAATTCGTCCACCAGTCCATCGACGTCAATGTCGCCGCCACCCGAGCCGAACTTCACGCCCAGGGCAACGAGCGGGGTGGTGATCGCACCTCCCGACAGGCCGACCGTCACCTTGGCCATCGCGTGCTCTAGCCTCGTTTCATAATTCAACCGACCGATGATGATGTCGTTGGCCCCGGCGGCCGCGAAGACCGAGAACGGGACGCGCACCACGTAGCGCCCCGCGACGTCAGAGACGACCACCACACCGGAGGTGTTGTTGTCCGTGAGAATCTGGTCGCGAACGTCATCGTAATGCCCTGAGATGGTATCCCGAAGCTTGTTATCCAGCACGCCGGACACGCCGCCGGTTCCGGAGCTGGCGTTGTTGCGGCACCACACTTTGTTGTTGGCGACCGAGAGTTTCGCGTAGTCGCCGTTCGTCAACAGGTTGTTGCTGCCGTCGTACACCGGAGCGGTGGCGAGAGAGTTTGCCGTTTGAGTGACGAAACCAACGCCTTCAATCTCGACACCGACCGGGTTCGCCTGGATCTTGAACGACTCGGCGCCGACGCGGTAATTGGGGCCCAGTTTGGAGTTGCGCACCTTCAATTGCCCGGCCGCCTTGATGATGTAGTCGTCGGCTGGAGTGATCGCCGCAGCATAAGCCGCGTCAACCTCCATGAGGCTGTTCGCGTGCGTCGACTCGGCGAGGCGGCAAGAGAAGCCAACGTCGCCACTCTCGAGTCCGACGCCGGAGATCTTCACGACGTCGGCGCCGCTGACGATGAGCGCGCCCGTCGTGCCTCCCGAGTAGCCGATGTTCGTCCCGAGCACGCCCTGGACGACCAAGAAGCCTGCGCCCGTCTTGATGCCGCGCAGAAGCTCCAGAAAGTAGCAGCTCCAGACCTCGAAATTCTTACAGTTGCCGTCCTCAAGCGCGAGGATTCCGTAGCCGCCATTGGCTCCGCCTGAGCCGTGAATGACGCACTCGAAGAACCTGACCTCTGACGTCTGGAAGGTGTTGCCAGCAGTGGCCTGACCGAGCGCGACGCATGCGCTTGTCGGGTCGGTCGAGTCCGGCTTGTAGACGGTGCAGCGGCGGACGTTGATGTTCTGGCAGGCCGCCAGGAGCGTAACGTCGTTGTTACGGTACTCGCGGATGCGCAGCGGGTACTTGGCGAGCTGGTTTCCGTGCAGGAAAAGGTCGCAGATTTCGGAGTTGTTGCACCCGCGCAGGTCCAGCATCGTCCCGCCGGCCGCGCCCACCCATTTGAACCCGCTGCCCTTGGAGGCGCCGCGCGCCGAACCAACCGCGCCCATGAGCGCCACCGAGTTGGAGGCGTTGCTGATGAGTTCGCACGTTTCCTCAATCTCAAGCAGCGTTGAGTGCGTCGGGACGAACATTTTTCCGGTTGCCGTTGCGAGGTCCGCGAGAATGTCCTGGACGGCTCCGGTAGCGTTCACGGTCGTGCCTAGCTCGTAGCTGGTGTTCTCCCCCTCCGAAAGGAACTCTCGGACGTCCCTTACGTCATCGCTGTCAAGCACCCGCCGCCATCGGGAACTCGAAGGTTCGTAGATCTCGAGTCGGGCACTTCGCGCGCGCTGGCGAATCGAAGCCGCAGCCGCGACCTCGGTATCGCGGTTGCGAAGTTCACCGTTCAAGTGTGCGTTGCGAAGCTCATCAACGGCACTCACTACACGGTTGAACTCGTCGGCGCTCACCTCTTGCGTAGGCGTGACGACGGGGCGCTTGTTGCGCTTCGTGCTCGGGAGGATGAAGTCCAAAAAGCCCATGGCCGTTCCTTTACGGGAGCTGCTCGGTGATGACCCAGACGCTCACGGTACCCGCCGAAAGTCCGGACAAATTCCCGCTACTAGACGTGAGCCGAATCCGCGGATTGTACGCTCCGGACGAAACGTAACCCCCCTGCGACGCATCGGTCGTAAGGGCCGACCCGAGCGACGCCGGCAACCGGCCGTAACGATCTACCGTTTGGGAAACCGCGTCGAGCGTGTCCAACAGGAATTCCTGACCGCCGACGGTGCTCCCGACCCTGAATTTCAAAGTCCCGGCCGTACCGGTGAACCCGGAGTAGCTGAGGTAAACAGCGCACACCCGTTCGCCATCTCGCGGTTGGCATAGCACGAAGTCTTTTGTGAGCGCCGCTACTTGAAAGTCGGAGAAAGTGTAGTTGTACCTGGAAGCAGAACGCGTTGGCCGCCCCGTGTAGACCGGCGCTTTGGCGTGCTGCCTCGACGACAGGATGTCCGTGTCGACGAAAGGACCCACGTTGCGCAGGCGGCCCAAAGCCCCAGCGACGCCCCCGTAATCGAAAAGGCTGTTGACCTGGTGCTCGACCTGCGCCGAGAAATCCGACCCGAGCAACTTGTTACCGCTCTGGTCATAGAAAGGCGCGACGTCAGAAGCGAACTGGAAAAAATTCCCGACCGAGTGGATGGACCCCGGCCCGGCCGTGCCCGGTGAGGCTTGTGCAGCGCAAGCGATCCTTGGTTCGGAGCTTCCAGTGCGGTCGTTCCTGAAGCTGTTCCCGGTCAACGACAGAGCACCACCGACCGAGATCACGACATCATCCACATCGGTCTGGACATTCACATCGCATGCGCTGATGTCGTAGGCCGCGCTGTTGGCTCCGGCGCTACCGGTCAAGAAGCGTCCGAAGGTCTCGACCTCGACGGCATGGATCGAGAAAAAGCCATTGGGCCCGGTCTTGATGGCGTTGTCGCTGGTGCCTCCGATGAAAATCCCGTGCAACATGTACGAGCCGGACGAAAGTGCGAAATTGAATCCGATCTCAGAATAGGCGCAGCTACCCCCCATGAAGCGGAAATTCTTGCAGTTGCCGTTGTTGCGCTGCAGCACCGATTGAGTCGAGACACCGAACGCGCCCAGGAAATGGCACGAGTAGAAATCCAGTTCGCTGACCTGGTACGCGATGCCAGGCTCCCCCAATCCGAGGGGCGCCTTGTCGGCTCCGGTCGGGGAATTGCCGAACATGCAGTTATAGAATCTGTTATAGAAGCAGCCGCCGCCGTTTACTTGGTCGCTTGCCAGCAGATGCCCGAACCCTGCCAGCTGGTTAGCGTCGAAATAGATGTTCGAGAAGACCGAATTCGTCAACCCGCGCGACGTCCACAGAGCCTCGTTGGTGGGGTCTCCTACATACTTAATCCGAACGCCGGTGTGAAGCGCAGCGCTCAAGCCCAAAAAAGCGGCGCCCTTGGTGGGCGACCCGCGCGCCGTGAGCGGGGTCGTAACGAGAGACACCCCCGGTGGGATTCGAATCAGGTCGGTATCGCCTGCATACACAGCTTCCAGCGCGTCCGTCCATCCACGCGTGTCATCTGTAGTCCCGTCAAGTTTGATCCCGAAATACTTCGCGTGCTTGCCCTCCCCCAGCAGAATACTCTGACGCAGATCGCGCGAAGCCTGCATCGCGACGTTGAATTCCTCGGCTGACACCTCGTAAAGAGGAGTGACAACGGCGCGCTTGTTCCTCTTATTGCCCGGAAGATCGGTCTGGTCGAATACAAAATGGCTCATGGGTTAGGGCGTCCCGGGCGTAGCGTTGACGGTGATCCGCGAGGTGTCGAACACGGCAAGCTGACGCAGGCTGATCGCGATGGTCGTGCGAAGCGTAGGCGAGGCGGTGATCTTGATCAGGCACTCCGCTTCGAGCACGCCGGGCACCTCGAAGCACGCCGCTTCCAGCCGCGAGGCAACGACGTTCTTCCCGGTGCGCTGAGCGTCCCCATACGCCACGATTGCTTCCTCTACCTGGGTGTCCCCGTCCAGCGGGTACTCGTTGGCGTTGACGATCAAATTCGCGGTCACGTAGATCGTGATCTCGGTCGGTCGGGAGAACTGAATCACGTGCGACGTGCCCTCAGCGTCTTCCGCCGCACCTGTCTCGGTCCCGTAGCTGCGAATCCCGCCCGCCACGGCCGCCAAGAGCGCGTCATAGATGTCCTGGTCATCCCCGCCCACCACGAGCGCCTCGACCGCGTGCGGAGGGATCCCGTCCCCGTCGGTCGTGTCGGTGACGTTCTCGAAGACCGTCACCTGGGTGACATCGTCGACCAGCAACACCTTCGCGCGGATGGCGTCCAGCGCGGCGTTCGCGGGCGCGCGCAGCTCGTCCTCGCGGCGCAGGCGCAGCGTCGCGTCGTTCTCTTCCGAGGCTCCGAGCGTCGCGTCAAGATTGTTGATTACGCCCGCCCACCCGCTGATGGGGGTCTCGATCACGGTCAGCGTTCGCGACAGCGCGAGGATCGGGGCGCTTTCCTCTGAAGCCATCTCGACGTCTACCGCCGCGACGCCAGGCCCCAGGTACTTCCAAACGACGGTGTTGTCGGTGATCGCGTCCCCGGTAGTAGAGGGCCCGCCGCTTCCCGCTGAAGTCCCCGGGGTGACCACCTCGTATACGTTGCTGCTGTTCTTGTGCCGAGCCCCCGCGGTCGGGTACGAGGTCGCAGCTGTCCATGCTGTCACGGCAACGAGGGTAGCATCAGCCAGGGTCACGAAGCGCGCGCCGGTATCCACCACGCTGGCCGCGCTGTCCTCAGGGACGACGGTCGCAGCCGTCCCGGTCAACGTCCCTGTCACCTCGGAAGGCCCGCCGCCGTCGCGCCGAGTGCCCGTCAGCGCCCCGACGTTGTCGAGGCTAGCGCCGGTAGCTGCATCCGGATCGGTCGCGCGGTAGGTCGCCTGCAGCGCCTGCCAGAAAAGGAACTCGCGCTCAGCGCGGATCACCGCCTCTTGCCCGAACGGACTGGCCGCGGTGAGGTCTACGTTCTCGCCATACGCGGCGCGAAACTCGGCGTAATGCTCGTCGATCAATTCGTTCAGCGTCGGCATTACGAAGCCGTCGTCGGTCAGTCCGTAAGCCATGGCCTAGATCTCCACCGTTTCGCTGATCAGCTTGCCTGAATCGACCGTCGCTTTGTACGTAACCGAAAGCGCACGCCCGGCGTTGTCGTAGACGAATTGGATCTCGTCGATGGAGACGACGCCGCGTGTGCTCTCAATCGCGTTCGTGAACTCAGCCTCGACCGCATTGCGACTGGTGCCCTTCACGTTTACAACGTCGAAGTAGTCGACGCCTTGGGAGACATCGAAAGGCCATTCGCCTTTAATCAAGCGCAGGTTGTAGCGGATCGATTGCGCGATTGCCTCAGCACCTTCGACGAGCTGAGGGCGACCGGCAACGAACACCAGGTCGCCCGTGTCCTCGTCGATCTTGTAGGCCCGGATGGTCATCACTTCACCTTGACGGTCGTCGAGAGCGCGGAGGTGGCGCTGCTGTTGAAAACGCCCAGCGCCGTGGTGATCGCGGTCGCGAACGCCGCTGCTTGCGTCCCCGTCACTGGCGTTGGCGTCCCCCCATTCGACATCGTGACCGCCGCCGCGGCGATGGAGGCGACCAGCGTGTTGAGCGCGGCGTTCAACGATTGGCCCTTGGCCACGCCCTCGGTCGCGGTCCCGTCGCCTAGCTTGATGTCGGTCGACCCGAAATGGATTTGCGGCCCGCCGTCCTTCCCCGCGGTCATCGCGCTGGTGCTGATCCCGGACCACGGCGCATTGAAGGGGAGCAGCCCGGAGATCGCCACGGCGTCGGACGGATTGAACATCCGGGTATCAGCGGGGTCAACCTCCCCCCCGTAGGACTTCCATTTGTCGAGCGAACGGCGCGCGAATACAAGCAGCACGGTGTCCCCGGCGGCTACCGGGTACGTGGTGCGGAAGCCCCCGCCGCCCGCCATCACGACAGGCACGCCAGGCACCACGGGGATGGAGACCAGCTGAACGGTCCCGTCTTCCTTGGTCCGGTAGTCTTTGATCAGCGGCTTCACGTCCGCGCTGCACTTCGAGGCGTCGAAGGATTCGACGCGCCCGGGCAGCGCCGTGAAGACGTTCTCCCGCATCCACGCTTCGAGCGCGTCACTCAGCAGTCCAGCAAGGGGCAGTCCGGGTGCGCTCATCTCGCTGGATCCTAGACCGAAACGGGCGGGGCGGCTACCTGCGCCCGCCCGCGCAAGCTCATGTGGTCACTGGCAAAGCGTCGACCGTCGTGTACCAATTGCCGCCCGCGGTGTCCCCCTCGTGCTCGACGGTCACAGCCCGGAACGTCCCCTTGACGGAGATCGAATCGAGCTTGATCTTCCCGCCGGGGCGTATTTGGGGTTGAAGCAGGGACTTGATCTTCAGATAGGAGGGCCCCCCTTTCTTGTCGGGGGTCCCGAATTCGGGGGAGCCGACCAGCCCGCTCTTCGCGGACAGCACCGTGATGGTGCTCGTGGTGGCGGTCTGTCCCAAGATCTGCAGGCGCCCGTCCTGCACGGACCACGCGAACCCGCGCCCCTTCAGCAGTCGTTCCAGCTCGGTAGCAGCGCGCCCGTGCGCGACGTACCCGTTCAGGAAGGACTCGCTGATCGTCACGTCGCGCGAGTTGCCGGGGTCGATTCCGAGCGCCGCGACGACGTCGTTCAGGACGGTACGAACGGGCGTATTTGCGCCGTAGCTCTTCGAGATCTGCCCGAACAGGTAGGCGCGTTCACCGTCGCCGCAGCGGAGGATGGTGCTCCAGTCGCCTTTGTCGTGCTCGTGAACGTGGGTGATAACCCGGGCGTCACCCGCGAAGATCTGCGAGACCGTCCCAACGTAGCCCGCCTGCAGCACGACGCGCGCGCCCTTCGCCTTCATCGCCGCTCGCGTCTGCTGGGACAGGTTGGTGATTGTGATCTCTGCGCTGTTCGGCTCCTTGCGCGAGGTCTTTTTCACCTTGTACTGGACGCGCAGATCCGTCACCAACAGGCCATCAACGGCGACGGAAACCCGGCGATCTCGGAGTTGGTTAGCCACAGGTCACGACCCCGGGAACTCGGACGATTCGTAGTAGACGAGCTGGATGCGAACGCCGAGATCGTGCGCGCCGGGTTCCGCGCCGGTGTTGCTGGTGTCCACCGCGAACAGTTGCCCCGGCGGGCGTCGGGCGCTCGCGATGGAGAGGAACAACGGGAAGTCGAGCACGAGCTTCACGCCCGCGCGCAGGGTCACACCCTCCCCGTCCAGCAGATCAAAATACCAACTACCCTCGCGGTCGTTCCACCGAAAGACGAAGCCGTAGCTGACGCCTTCGAGGTCTACCTGAAACCCGTAGTTCGGCAAGTCGGGGCGCATCGGGAGGGTCACGATTGCCATTACTTCAACCCCACTGCGTCGAAGAGTCGACCGCCAACTTGCTCGAGTTTGCCGAGTATGTTCTTCCCAATTTCGGAATCTGCGCCCTTCGCGAGCACCGACTTTTTCCGGGTCGCTTCGTCGGTCGGCTTGGTGGATTGCTTTCCGAGATCCTTCGTCCCGGGCTTGTAGCTGATGGTTGTGGGTTCCTCAATCGTGAGGTTTTCCACCACGGCCACAGCGCTGAACGACGCGCTGAAGTTCAGCACATCCCCGGTGGTAGCATCCCGCGGCGCGGACAGCCGGCGCAGCGTCATATTGGAGTAGACGCGAAGCTCGGTCTCAATCGTCACCAGTCGACCGACGAGCTTCGCGAGAAAGTCGTAGGCCTCGCGCGGGCGGGCGGCCTGCTTCTCTTGCGTCTCGGCGCGCTGGGCTTCGTTGAGGGGCGTCGCGGATTGCACCCCCTCAATCGTCAACGTGACGGGCTTCTCGCGGATGTGGTCGGTCGGCGATGCCCCCTGTTCAACCGGGTGTTCGGTCGCGTCGATCTCGATCACCGGCTCGTACGCGATCACGGCGTCAATCTCGAAGCCGTCGATCTTCACGCGCTTGGCGGGCGTTCCTCTGTGGATTGAGTCGCTCATGGAACCCCCATACCAGCCGCGGCTTCGGTGAAGACGCGCTCGAGCGCCTTCGCGTTTTCGTCGGCGATCATCTTGGAGAAGCGATCAGCGCTGACCCCCATCGGCGAGGCCTCGACGGTCGTGGTTATGCTCGGGCTAAAGACGAGTCCCGGCCTTTGGCCGCCACTGCTGACCCCCGCCGCCGCAGCGGGGGAGGCCGCGCCCCCGCCAAACAACCGCCCGACACCCCCGAACATCTCTTGAGCCAGGCCGCGGTTGACGTTCATCACCGTGCCGGCCGCCGATTCGATTTTCGAACCTTTTTGGAGACCAAGCACGTCCTGGAAGAACTTGTCCGAGGACATCTCTCCCTTGAGGTAACGCCACGAGGATTGGAGATCCCCCATCACGCGCAGGCCGACTTTCAGCCACGTCAACCAATCAGGATCGGTCGGGTGAGGCTCGGTCAAATCGTCCAGCAGCTTGACCCATTTTTCTCCCCAGCGCTGGGTAAGTGATTCGCCCCCGGTGAGGAATTGATAGATGTCCTCGACGACCAGCGCCACGATTGCCGCGAGCGCAAACCACGCCAGCCCGATTGCGGTCGAGCTGCTCGCAAGGTTCTTGAACCCCTTGTACAGCTCGGGCAGCTGGCCGACGATCCCGCCGATTGCGTTCCCGACCTGCGACGCAAGCACAATCGCAAGGGCGATAAGCGCCGCGCGCAGCACCCAGGTATTGGTGGCCAGGTACTTGACGATCTCGACGAAGGGCTTCGCGAGTTGCCAGAGGTTCTTGAGCGCGCGAGCTACCAGCCCCAGCGCGGCATGCACGCGCGCGGCGATCAGCTTCCGGTTCACCTTCATCCACTCGATGAAGACGTTCACCGCTTTGGTAAGAGGCTCGAGCAGCGGCTTCGCGATGGTGTAGGCCAACCCGCGGAACGATGCGTTCGCGACGTCGATCCGGTCGCCCAGCTCGTCGGTCGCCTTGATCGTGCTCTCGTCCAGCACGAGCCCGAGGTCATCGAACTCTTGAGCGAGCTGCGCGATCTTCTCGGAGCCTTCGCGCAGGAACGGCACGAGTGCGGCACCGCTGCGCCCGAAGCGCTCCATTGCGAGCTTCGCCGCTTCAGCGCCCTTCCCCTTTTCGGTGAGCGCCTTGATCTTGTCGGCGACCTTCGAGATCTCAGCGCCGACGTCCTTCACCCCGTTCTTGCGAACGGCGAAATTCATCGCCTGCGCCAGCTCTTCGAAGCCCACCCCCGACAGTGACGCCACGTGGCCGAGCTTCTGCAGGTCCGTGGTAGCCGTGCCGGTGCGCGCGGCGAGATCGTTGATCTTCGACCCGTAATCGACGGTCGATTTGACCATCCCCGCCAGCGCGACGGTCAGCCCTCCCGCCACTGCGCCGATGGCCAGCAGGCCCGTCTTGAGCCCGCCTATAGCTGCGACGGCATGCCCCAGGCCCGACTCGTCGACGTCGATCCCCAGCTTGGCGAACAGCTCGGTTACTGGCACCGACACAGGGTCACCTCTCCGGGAGCGAGTCTACCGCCGCGCTCGCCCGCTTGCGAGCGTCGGCCAGGGCGTCAAACGCCTCGTTCATGTTGGCGACATCCTCCAGGGAGTACCAGGTCTGCACTTCCTGAAGCGTGGCTAGGCGCTCGAGGACGAGTCGGTAGCAGGCCCAGCGCTCTTCAAGCTCTCCGGAAACGCGAACTTCCGCACCGCCGCTCTCACCAGGTCGCCCACGGCGCTTGGCAAGGCGGCTTCGGAAAAACCGAAGTTGAGCCCCACCGCGGCCCAAAGCACCGGGAAGATCGCGAACACGCGACCCGAGAACAGGATGTCGAAGTTCGTGAAGTTCGATCCCTTCATCTTCCCGAGCAGCGCGCCGACCGCTCCCGGTTCGTCGCCCTCCGCGGCGCGCGTGAAGGTTGACTCGGCCAAGAGCTTCTCGCGCAGCGCGCGGAACTCCGCCGCGGGCAGGTGCTTGAAGAGCTGCTCGAGCGCCTCCGGAAACACCTTCAGGTCCAGCTCGTTCCCGTCGTTCTCGAGCGCGCGAATGAACGTCCCGAACGCCGGACCGAGGGCGCTCGACAGGCGGTACATCACATCGCTCGCTTCGGTGGCGGGAAGCGCCTTGATTGTCACGGTCAAGCGTTCGTCGATCTGCACTTCTTTCGTCTTCAGCATGAAACCCCCGGGTAAAGAAACGCCGCGTCCCGATTCGGTAGATCGGGACCTCCCGGCTTTACCGGGCGCTCTCCTCTGAGCTAACGCGGCACAAAGCTACGGCGTCGCACCGCCGTGGAATTCGATCCACTCCTCGCCGTCGATCACCCACTCGCGCTCGCCCGCGTCCTTCGCGAAGGCTGCATGTGGGCGGTCGGAAATCCAGGCGTTCTTGGAGCTGAGGAGGGTTGTCCCGTTCGCGTCCTTGACCATGAAGGGAAGCACGCCGGACCCGGTGAGCTGGTCCGCCGCCGCCACAGCGGAAAGGAAGTCGTTGACCTGGGACGACTGCAGGCACGACAGCTTGAACGAGCCGCTGCGGTTGCGCGAGCGCACGCGCACGACCTCGCCGCTGGCGCCGACCTTCTTCGTGAACAGCACGTCGGCCGGGTCGAACTCGAGGAACGAGTCCTCTCCGAAGCCCGGCGTCAAAGCCAAGCTCCCGAAGGTCACAATCACAGCGCCGGGGTCGTAGGTCTTCATCGGGTCGGTGTCCTTGAACTGGGTTGAATTACTCGACCAGCGTGCCGCGGATCGTAGTCTGCAGGATCGCGCCGGCCAGCGTCGCGATGAATACGACGTCGTTCAGGGTGCGCGCCGCCTTGTCTGCGTCGGACACGTCGGCGACGTCCGGCACGTTGACCACGGGCGCCGGACTGGCGGAGAGGAACTTGGACTTGACCGAGACCGTGCCGGAGAACAGCTCCCCGCGCACCGCCGATTGGATCGCGCCGATGCCGTCGTTCGTGAAGGCGAGCTTGTCGCTGCCCGAGATCACGTCGTAGGCCGCCGCCTGGATGTTGGTGATCAGCGCCTCGCTGCCGATGATGATGTCGACCCACTCCCCGCCGGCGGTCTTCCCATTGCGCGTGCGCCCGACGAGTCCGAGCCGCTCGTAGATCCCGATGTTGCGCGAGGTGAGGTTCGCGCGCTGGGTCGACGTGAGCGAGTAGTAGTCGACGCCCGCCAGGTTCTTGTCGCTCCAAGTCGCCGAGCCCGGGTCGGTGGGCAGGAGGCGGCCTGCCTCCGCCGCGCCGAAGAACTTGTCGTTCTGAGGGTGGTAGACCAGCCGCGTCTTGGTGTACCCGTTCGCCTTCAGGTACTCGCCCACGTCGTCGGTCCCGCTGATGGTGTTCTGAGCGTTCAGGCTGTCCTGCGTCTGGCACAGGGCGAGCTTCTTGTTCGCTTGCGCGTAGACCGCCAGCGCGGTGTTGATCACCTTCGAATGCCAGGGCGCGCAGACCGCGTACCAATCGTTGTCGAACACGGCGATGGCGGCGAGGTCCGCGGCGAGGCCGGGGTCCGTGGTGTCCTCGAGCACGGCCAGCCGGTCGTACATCACAGGCTCGACCTTCACGGAGAGGAACGTGCCCGCGGCCATGTCAAGGTCGAGATCCGTCGCGCCGTCGGTCGTGGTGATCCCGGAGATGGACAGGGCAGTGATGTCCGACTCCAGCCCGGTGTTGATCTCCTGCGCGGTCCCGCTTCCGTCAGAGGTGTAGGCGATGGGGTTGCCGTTCACCTCGAAAGCGTAGTCGGTCGTGTTGCCCGCGACCGGGGTGATCTTGAATGAAGGCGCGGCGCGGTTCAGGCACTTGCCGACCTTCACCCGATCCGGACAGGGGTTCTGCGCGAAGAAAGCGGTAGCGATCAGGACTTCGGGGCCGGTCGCGCTGAAGCCATCGGTCACCATGTCGTCGGTGTTCTCGTACTCGCGCACGCGATCCGCGAAGAGCTGGTGCGAGGAAAGGATCAACGGAATCCCATACCCCACGCGCGGGAAGCCCGCTCCGGAGATCGAGATCGTGACGTCAACGATGCTGGAAATGGGCACGTGCGCGCTCCGTGAGTAAAGACCCCCGGAGCCTAGCAAGGCCGGGAGCGGTTGGCTAGACGACTACGTCATCGGTGTCGAAGGTCCGGGCGATGTCGATTCCGCCGGGGTTATCCAGGGTTCCGGAACCGGTCACCCGTTCGATGAAGGGGGTCACCTCAGAGATGGTCTCGGCGACGTAGAAGCCGACGACCAGCAGAGCGCGTCCCTCAAAGTCGGCGTCAAGCACGGTGGACACCTCGCGCACGAGCCCGCGGTCATAGGGGGAGAGGCCGACCGCGCGCAGCGCCGCGCGCACGGAAGGGAGCGCGAGAGAGGCTTGCACCTGGGAGAGCACCGAGCGCGCAGCGGTTGAGCCCGTCGTTCCCGTAGTGGACGCCTGGATGCTGAGCGGGAGCGCGCGCTGCCCGACGACCGTTGTGGTGAGGGTGCCGGAGCCGGCGGGGTTGTACGCGCGGCGGCGCTCGTCGGTAGCGCCCAACGAAACGAGGTCCCCGAACGCCAGGGTGATGAGCGGGCGCGCGGGCTTCTGCCCGTTCTGCCGCGCCCAGATCACGTTGTAGCCTGACGCTTGGGCCTTCACCCAAGCTGCGACCGCGCTCTGGATTGTGGACCAGGCGATCATCTAGGGGTTGAAGACGCGAGCGCTGAAGGTCCCGGAAGCAGGGTCGCATGATGTCCCGGCCTGGCAGCAATGCCGAACGCTGACGGTATCGGTGGCCGAGACCCACCCCTGAAACTGCGACCCTGCCGCCATCGAAGCGTTCGGGACGCCGATAGAGACCTCGGTTCCGGCGGTCGCCCCGGTGGCTGTGATCGTAAGGTCCGCGGAACACGCCCCGACAAGCGCGCTTGCGAAGTCGAGCGTCCCTGTGCCGCGAATGGACGCGCTGATCAGCGTTCCGGTCAAACCTACTTTTAGTGTTCCGGTCTGAAGCGCCCCGTCACAATCAGTCCCTGTCGTGTTGCCCACACATACCGCGTCGTCGTCGAATAGACGCAGTTGATATGTGCTGGTGTCGTTGGTGATGTAGTTAAACTGTCCGCGCACATACAAAATCCCCGTCGATTCCAGATACGAGGGCACAGTCAACCCGGTGATAGTAGAGCCCGAAGTAGCGACCGTGAGCGAGGTCCCTGTAAGGGTCAACGTCGTCCCGTTGCTGCTGAAATACTTCGAGCCGGTGGCGCCGTCGAGGTTGAACCGGGCCCCCTGGGTCATCTCAAACGCGCTGGTGCCGGTCCCCGCTTGGGCAACGTACTTCAGAGCGGTCGCGCTGGTAGACGGGGTGATAGGCGGCGGGTACAGCGCGGCCCCGCCCTCCTGCGCAGCGGCGGGCAGCGCAAGGCAAAGCAGCGCCAGAGCGAACGCACGCATTACGGGACCTCCAACACGCGCGTCGCAGCGCCTGCGTCTTGCCCGGCTGTGAGCGCGGCGCAGAACATCCGTGGCGCACCGGCGACGTACATCGCGCCGCCCGCGACAATCTCAATCCCGACGGTTGTCGCTCCGCTCCCGCCATCCGCCTGCGCGCCGGTGGTCACCTTCACCGAGTAGAGCCCGCCGTTCTGAATCAGCGCGCCGCGCCGGGTCGGGTGGCGCACCAGCAGCTCGGTCGAACCCGCGTCCGCGGGGCAGATGAACTCCTCCGTGAAGTCGCCCGCCGCTGCGCGCGCGGGCTCGGAGGGGAGCGCGAGCAACGCGCACGTCGCCAGCGCGATGAACCCGACCACTCGAACCGTCGTCTTCCAGCTCATGTCAGCCTCCGACCTTCAGCAAGGTCGCCTTGTAGTAGCTGCCCAGCGTACCCCAAGCCTCGACGTTGGACACCTCCCAGGTGTCCCCATCGGCGGCGAGCGTGTCGGGCTCCCCGACGTCGCACCGCAACAGCGTGGGCGTAAAGAAGACCCGCGCCTCGCGCGTCCGCATGCCCTCAGGCAGGCGCTGCAGGTCGCGCCCGCTGGCGGGTTGAAGCGAACCGGTCGCGCTCAGCGTCGAAGTCGTGGGCGCTGTCAGAAGCCCGTCCGTGTCGTAGGCCGAAGCGGTCCGTCGGGTCACGGTGTACGTGCCCGAGCTGAGCGCCAGCACTACGGAGGACAGGTCCATCAGGCTCATCGAAATCTCGAGGCGGCGCAGTGAATCCAGCCGATTGAACTCTTCACCTTCAGCACGCCTCGCGCCGCGGTTCGGAACACGTTGTAGATCTCACCCTCGATCAGGTAACCCTCGAACCCCTCGGCATCGACACAGATCTTCTCGGTCATTCGTCACCTCGTAGCACGACCGCCGAGCTGATGCTGTTCACGAGTTGCCCGGTGTCCACCAACGGGCGGGAGCTTCCCTTGCGGTCAATCGTCTCCTGCTTAAGGGGCGGCGGAATCCCGTCGCCCGTGGTGACCCTCCGCTTCATGTCGTTCTCGATCTGCAATCCGATCAGCTTCAGCCCCGCCTCAATCGTCCCGCGCCCTTCGTACACCCCGCGCACGACGTTGCGCAGCTGGCTCATGTACTTCGGCTTGTTCGCCTCGAAGGTCGCCCGGATGAAGCTGCGCTCTGGGATGTTCGCCGAGGGCGCGCCGAACTCGTGAATCGCCGCCAGCTGGGTGTTGGTGATCGGCTTCCCGTTCACCTCGCCGTGCTCTTCCTCCGCCTTCGCGCCGATCACGCCCGCCTTCACGTACGCGCCCTGATCGCGAATCGCCTTCAGCACATGCCCGAGCTTGTCGAAGCCCCGGTCGATCTCGCGAACGCTAAACTTGACGCGGGTTTTCACGGGACCCAGGGCCCCCCGAAGCTCAGCCGCTTCAGACGCAGGTACTCCTTGCCGTACCCGGTGGAGTCGAGTGGGTTCGAGCCCTGCGCCACGCTGAGCGCGTACATCCGGGAGACGCTCCCGACGGTCTCGCTCTGCACCGGTCCGCGCGCGCCCGCGTTCTGAGCGGACGCCATCGCACCCAGATGCGCGGCGAGCGCGCGGCGCGCGCGGTCCGCCTTGGCCGTGCTGGGCCAAGTCGCGTCGTGGATCTCCTCGTCGTTGACCTGCGCAAGGATGTCGTTCTGCGTCCCGACGGCGAGCGCCGCAAGCGCCGCGTCCCCGGGGTACGCCGTCGTGACTTGAGCCCACGTGATGCTCATCTAGGACCTCCAAAAAGAAAAACGCCGCGCTCCGGGGGGGACGCGCGGCGCCGAGGTGCGGAGCGCGAGCGCCCCCGTCCTCTCCGACTAGGCCGGGGTGATACCATCCCCATAAATTACGGACTTGGGATACGGAGCTACCACACCGCCGGTCTTCAGGCGAGCGTTGACCACGTAGACGAAGTTCTTCTGCTGGGGCGCCAGCTGCTCGTACTCGATGGACATCAGCAGGTGGAGGTTCTGCAGCTTGGGATCGTACGCGACCATCCGACCGTCGCTCGACCCGCCTGCGGCGGAGTTGCGCTCCCACCCGACAACCTCGACGTCGGTCCGGGTGCCCTTGAAGAACTCCAGGATCGTGGTGTCGCTGGTCGAGCTGCGCGCGGTGTTGCTGATGTACTGCAGCGCCGCGGTCGGCAGCACGAGCCGCTTGGGGGACTCGACTTCCTTCGTGTCGGTGATCACCTGGGAGATCATCCCGTTCATGTCCCGGAGGATCTGATCGGGAGTCTTCGTGGTCCAGAGCTTCGAAGAGCCCGTACCGTCAGCGGGGACCGTGTAGGTCGCCGTGCTGGCGATGTTGAGCAGCCCCTTCAGGCCAAACGTGCTGTCGCCAGTGGCGCAGACGTCGTCGAGGTACTGCGCCAGACCCTGGCGGGTGGCGTAGGCGCGCTCGCGCTCGAGCGGGCGCCCGCCCTTCATCGCGGCCTGGATCTCATCGAGGGAGTAGCTGAACGCGAGGCCGAAGCTGCGCAGGGAAAAGCTGAACTCAGTTCCCTTGGTGTTGGCCAGCGGCAGGTCATCCGCCATGTCGATCATCGGCGCCGGCTTCGCCCGCCAGTCGTACTGACGGTAAGTGTACGTCTCGGCCCCTGCGGCGAGCTGCTTGGTGGGCAGGAACTTCCGGCCCTTCAGCTCGGCGTACTTCACATCGAAGGACTCCGCCGCGATCTCCTCCAGCTGGCGCTGGAAAAAGACGTTCTCGGCGGCGTCGAGCGACTCGATCTTTCGGTAATGGAACATGGCGTTTCGGGTCCTTGCTGTGAGAGGGGCTGCGAAGGGTTACGCGTAGGTCAGCTTGAGGGTAGCGGGCTTCGCCCCGTTGACCTGAACAACGACGAGCGTGTCTTCGGCGACGGTGTTGGCGACCGCGACCTGGAACAGCCCGGCCGAGGTGGAAGTCATCCATGCGAAGGTGGGCGCGTTGGTCGCGGCGGAAGCGCGGTTCAGCGTCCCGTTCCCGCCGTCGGTGAGCGCGCCTTGGCCGGCGGTCACAGGGACGGCCGTGATGAAGACCTCCTTCGTCGCGGACACCGCCTTGCCCCGCTTGTCGGTGATCACGCCCGAGACGGTGATCGAGTTGGAGGCCTCGGCGGCCGCGGTCAGGGTGACCAGCAGCTCAACCTCATCGGCCTGCTCGCTCGCCCAGTTGACCGCGGCGTCGAACTCGACCAGCGCAGGCTGAGTGGTGGTCCCGCCGAAGAGCACGCGAGCGCCGGGCACCAGAACGCACTTGCCCGAGTCGCTGTCATTGCGGATCTTCCCGAGCTGGGTGTTGCTCCCGCCATCGGAAGTGATCCGGCAGTAGACCGAGTCGCCAACGGCCATCGTCTCTTCGACGGCCATGTAGACCCGGCCCCACTCGGCCACGTTGCAGGCCGCGCCGGACTTGATCGCAGCCTCGCCCGTGAGCGAATCTGGATCGCGCGCGAAGCTGTTCACCACGATCCCGGCGATAGTGTCGCCAGCGTCCGCGGGGAGATCGCACTTCTTGTACTGCCCGGACTCGGACTTGAAGGCGACGAACACGCCCGACGGGATGTCCGCGCCCTGGTCATTGACGTACGTGCCCAGGCGTCTCGGACCGGTATCGCCGAGCTGGCCCGAAAACGCGCCGGAGAAAGAGCGGGAGTAGGTGGTCTGCGACATGGTCGGCTGTCCTTGTTCGTGAAAGGCGAGAGTGGGTTACTTGGTAGCGAGGGCGGCGTTGTACTTCGCGGTCGCAGCGGCGACCAGGTTGGTCGGCGAACCGGAACCCGGGGCGGGCGGCGTGGTGGAGTCCGAGCGCGGGTTGGAGGAGGCGACGCGGAGCGCGGCGAGCGCGGGGTTCACGCGAGCGTGCGCGGCCAGCTCCGCGTCAAAGCGAGCCTCGACGTAGGCGGCGGACTTGCCCTCTGGCATTTCGCCCGCGAGCTTCTCAATCACCGCGAGGCGCACGGCGTTGTCGTCCTTCCCATCGAAGCTGGCCTCAGCCCCGACGATCTCCTTCGCCTTGGACTCGAGCGCGGCGCGCGCGGTCGCGGCGGCCAGCGCCTTCGCGGGCGCCTCCGCCAGCTGCGCGGTCAGGCTGGCGACCTGCTTCTCTGCGGCGTCGGCGCGCGCGCGCTGCGCGTCGCCCTTCGCCTGGGTCTGCTCGAACAGCACCGCGACCGCCTCGTCAACCTCGATCTCGGTTCCGCTGTCCAGCTTGATCTTGCGCTTCATGGGCTCGGGCTCCAGTGCATCAGGTGGTGAAATGGCGGAATCGGACGCTAGCATCGCCGCGTCTTCGGTGTCCATCTTGACCCGGATCTCGGGTCCAGCTCGACCCACGTCGACGATGGCCGCATGATTCCCGCGGATGTTCCGCTGAATCGCGTCGTATTTCTCACCGTCGGGAGTGACCCCGGAAGTCATCTCGAGATCGCACACGTAGCCGAGGGAGATTTGGGTCTTGCCCTTTTCGACCGCGGCGATCACCTTTGCGTCGGTGAGCATGATCGACCCGCGCATCTTACTGTCTTCGCGCGCGGGCGCGCCCACGGTTCCGACCTGGAATTGATGAGTGTTTCCGGGGGTCAGCAGCCCGACCGGCGGATGGTCATTCGTCACTGGCATCAGGTCGAAGGAAGCGACCGAGTCGGTGTTGAAGACTTCATCAGGTGGGCGGTACTCGCGGGTGGTCGCGCCGTCGCGCGTGCGGCGGTAGGTGAACACGCCCGCTCGAGTGAGGTACGCGTCAACGCGCAAATAGCCGTTGTCCAGTCGGACTGGCTTGCGCAGTTCACCGCGATCAGAACGAAAAACACCCATGAGGTCGAGTTGACCCCATGGGTGGCTGTTACGTCAAGGCGACCCTACCGACCGGCGTCCGGCTTCAGCGCAGCACACCCACGAAGGCAAGCATCAACCGCGACCGGATCCGTGTACCGACCGCACACTTCCCGGACGCATGTCTGGTACCGCTGCTCACGGTCGCTTCCGAAGGCGCACCACGCAAGCGTCATGTGGAGAGCCCCGAAGAACAAAGCGGCGCCCGAAGCTACAGCCAACGTGCCGCGGTTCATGGGAGCACCTCGCACGCGCCGATGTGCGGCGCACCGATCCTACAGCCGGGAAGGCACTTCGGTGTTTCGTAACTGAACGGGGCTCCTAGTGCGCACTCCTTGAACACGAAGTTCCCTTGTTCGTCGGGCGTGAACGGGGCGCCCGTCATGTGTAGCTCATGGAACTGACCGGGGGGTGAGTTCCCAGCTCCCCCCGGCGGGCTTTCGGCGAAAGAGGCGAGCGCGCGCTCGAGCGGGCTTCCCGGCGGGGCGATTGGAGGCGCCTCGATTCGAAGATCCGCCAGGATCATGGTGACGTGATCGATCCTCACATTGAGCGCGCTGTCCTCGAGATCGCTCATGGCGATTGTGGTCGCCTCGATGCACTCGTCGATGGTGTCATTGCGCAAGTCGGCCAGCGTCCCCCCGTCTGGCGCGAAGCGGGTGTTGACCGTGAGCCACTGCGCGAATTGGCGCTGCGCGTCCCGTCCGCCGTCCAGCTCGAGCGCTGCGGCGAGGATCAGCAGCGCCTCGCTGCGAATCAGGATTGAGGGGGCGTCTTGCGCGACCAGTCGCAACAGCCGTTCACCGCGATTCTTGAGCTTGTTCACTTGCCACCCGCCTTGGCGAGGATTGCGCGGCAATCGGTCTCAGCCGCTTCAGCGTACTTCTTAAATTGAGCCGCGGTAGGTCCTTTTGCATTATGTATGTTATTAAACACCCAGATAGCAGACTCGCACACCCGAAGTGCCTCTCCCAGCAGGTCCGCCTCCGCGCACTCAACGGCGCGCGGGCCGCAGTGCTTGTCGTAGGAATTCACGGCGGCGACGATTAGATCGCCGTCATTCCCGTCCATGAACGGACGATCGCAGAGCACGGTTGCGCCGTTCGAAGCCGTGAACGCTGGACTGGACTCCTCACCGTCTGCATTTCTGTCGTACTTCCAAGGCGGCGGCGTGTACTTGCTCACAGCGCCCTCCCGCCGTCGGTCTTTTGTGGCTCAGCGACCAAGCAGTCCGGGCCGGAGTTCCGCTGCAGCTTCGCGGTCCCCGCGTCGACCGGGCACACCGACTTGTAGACGATTTTGTACGGGCCGGTCTGCGGCGTTCCGTCGTCGCAGGGCTCCCCGGTAGCGGGGTCGACGGGGCAACCGCAAGCGGCGACGAGGACCAACGGAAGCAACAGGACGAATCGAAGGGTTCTCATGAAGGCTCCTTACATTTCAATACTGAACGTTTGTTCAGGTGAGCGACTACTTCCGCCCACCTCGGCTACCGGGCCGCCGAGGCGGCCCGGTTCGTTTTAGAACCCCTGTGCCTTCAGCCAGTCGGAAAGGGAGGCGGTCTCACCCTTGGCTTTCGCCGCATACCAGGCCGACACCCGCGCCTGCTGGGCCCGCTCTTCGGTACCGCGGGGGGCCACGTTCTTCCCGGTGCGCTTCTTCTTCTCGGTCTCAGTCATGCCCGTATCTATAGCAACCTCGGGGCCAAGTTGAGGCTTCGGCCAACCGCTCTGAAATCCTCAAGGTAACTTTAAAACCACACGCGGCCAGGGCAAAATTGGATTGGACGCGCGCACTCCACATGTCCGAAGTTCGGTCAGTCTTCGCCGGCCGGCGGCCCCTCCGAAGCCGCGAACAGATCGTCTAGCACCGGGTCGGCGAAGCATCGGCACTGGTAGTCGTCGCCGGGGTGTCCGGTCTCACCGGTGCGCGAGCTGATCACCGGAGGGTCATCCCAACGCTGCAAGGTTCCATCCAGCTCCGCGTGATCATCACGTACGCGCGAGTCGTTCACGGTGCGCCAGATGTACGAGTCGACGCCCAGCGCCTGCTGGCGCGAAGCGTTCAGCTCGCCGTAGAACTTCAGCGTTTGATCTCGGGCGATCAGCTTGGCGCGGGACTCGCTCACCTCGTACCGGTCCTCTATCTCCGCGACCATCTGCTCGTGGCGCTCGCCCGTGCGGATCCCGTTAATCACCCGCTGCTCGACTTGATCAAAAAACTGCTGAGGGATCGACTTGATCAGCGCCACGTTCTCGGCCGTGAAGTCCTTGATCCGCTGGGTCAGCCCCGGCTCGGCGATCACCGGGTCGATTCCGAGCTTCGCCTGGATCTGCTTCCCGAGCTGCTCGCGCTGGAAGGTGGACGTCCGTTCGGCGTACTTGCGCGCGAGCTTGGCAAGATCGCTCGGCGCCCATGCGCGATAGAACTGTTCGCTGATCCGGTCGAGCATCTTGTTCACGCGCTTGCCCGGGTCCATTGCGTCGAGCCGGAAGCGCGCGGGGAAGCGAAGGATCGCTTCGTGGTACCCCATCAGCTCACCGTCGATTCGCACCGAGTCGCCGCGACGCTCCGCCGCGCGCTCGGTCAGCTCCGGCAGAAGGGGGATCAACCGCGCGTTGACCAGCACCTTCGCACTGGCGATGACCTCGCGCAGCTCGGCGAAGTAGGCGAGCTGGATCGCGGTGGGCGTGAGCGGCCTGTATTGCCCGCGCGGCGGGCGCAGCCTGCGCCGCGCCGCTACTTGCTCAGCGAGGCTACGTACTCGACGCGCCATCGAAGGTCTCCAGGAACTCATTCACGACGCAGGCGACGCATTCAGAATCGCAATAGCGCAAGTCATGGTCATGCTCCAGTGACTCAGCCTTACGCCCGAGGTCAAACGCCCAGCCGCAAGCGACGGACGCGATGTGTTCTTGACGGTACTTCCGAGAACGATGGAGATTCAGCACATGCGTATCAGTGGCTCGTCTGTAATCCCCCCAAAGTCTGCAGGCTGTTCGGTACTCTTCGCGTAGGGCTTCGAAATCGTCCGACCCCATCAGAGCCCTCCGCCGTCTCCAGGAACCTCGAACGCCTTCAAGTTATGCTTCAACGCCTCGTTGCGCTCGCGCTCTGTCCGGAACTTTTCCACGTACTCGCGGCGCGAGGCTCGCACGATCTCGAGCGCGTCCTTCAACGACTCGCGCTCAGCCAGCGCTCGGTTGAACTGCAACGACGCCTGCTCGAGCAGCTCCCGCGCGCGGTCGCGCTCGTACAGAAGCGTCGCGTTCTTCTCGCGGATGTCCTCGCCCGCGCGCTCGGTCTCGAGCAAACGACGGCGCAAATCGGCGATCTCGTCGCAGCGCTTCGCGTACTCCGCCTGGTTGAACTCGGCGTTCTTCGCGAGGGAGAGCGCGCACCCGAGGGCGGTGCGCGCTTCGTCTCGCTCCTTCAGAAGCTGTTCAAGGACGGCGTGCGCTTCGTCCAGATTCGCTTGCAGCGCGCTGATGTAGTTATGAACAGGCGTCCCGGGTGCTGTTACGACTCCCTCGATGACCCCGGTAGGGGCCGGGGTACTCAGAACTTCGGCGATTTTAGTGGCCAACCGTTCCTTCATGGCGTCGCGTTCTTCTTCGTAGGTCATGGCCAAGTACATTAAACAGTAAAACGGCCGGGGTCAACTACTTTCCGAAGCCCCCGGGCTTTTTCCCGAATCCGCCTCCTCCGGATGGAGGCTTACCTTTCGCGACCGGCTTCCCGCCGAACCCTCCTGGCTTGCCCCCGCTCTTGGGCGGGAAGCCTCCGCCGCCCGGCGCGCCACCCGCCTTGGCTGCCTCCAGGTTCATCTGAGCGGCCTCGTCGTCCGCGGCCTTGCGCTCGGCCGCCATCGCCGAACGGTCGGAGGTCGCCAGCTTGATCTCCGCACTGAAGGTGTCACCGCCCCACAGGGACACCGCCCCCTCCTCAGGGGTGATCATCTGGTTGGTAATCGCGAGTGCCACCATCTCGACCACAGCCTTCCGACGCTGCGCTTCTTGCAACTCGTCGAGTTGCCACAGCGGCTTCCATTTGATCGACCATTTCTCGGGCAGCTTCAGGCCCATCGCTTGCGCCTTCAGCTCGCAGACCTTGCGCACGATCTTGGAGAGATCTCTGACCTGCCCGGCCTTCACGTCGTCGTAGAACCAGCGGATATTGGCGTCGCCCGTCGCGTTCAGCCCCGCGGGGGATTCGCCCATGAGCTTCGACACAGGGATGCGCGCGGCTGCGGCGAGCCTCGTAGCGAAGCGGTCGAGCAAGTCCGGCAGGCCTGTAACCGTGGTGGTCTTGCGCTCGAAGTCTTCGCCGTCCGCGTCGAGCATCACGGAGTTCAGCACCGAGCGCGAGTAGTCCGCCGCGCGCACGCGGTTGCGGAAGCGCTGCGCGTCCTCGGGATCCTCGCTGGCGACGAGGTCAGCCAGACCTTTCATCTTGAAGATCGTCTGGGAAAAGTCCTGCATCAGCACGCCGGTCGCGGCCCAGCTGGATTGGAAGTCCCGGACAATCTCCCAGCAACGGGTGAGCGTCGAATCCCCCCACCCATTGACCGACTCCCGCCGATGGCGCTTCGACACCACCACCCCGTCGAACCGGACGATCCGGGACTCGTGGACGATTTGCGTTCCGACCAATCGCCCGAGTCCATCCATATTGTCCGGGGTCAGGTAGTAGGTCTCGATCTCGCCGTACTTCGGCGCACCGGGATCGCCATACCAGGTGGCAGGGGAAAGCTCGCGCGGATGCAAGACGTTGATCCACTCGAATGCCCTCACGCGCTTCGGGTCCAGAGGCTTGCTCATGTCCCGCTGTCCGTCGTCGGCGCCGAGCAGCCACGCCCCTCCCCCATACGCGCGCGCGTAGGTGCGCGCCTCGTAGATCTTGGAGAGCAGCTCCATCTCGTCCAGTGCGTGCTCGATTTCCTCGAGCGGGTCGGGCCCCTCGGGCTGCGGCGCGCCGGGGGCGCCCGGGGGCTGGCCCTGCTTCACAAAGGGCGGGGGTTTGGCGGGCTGCAGCCCGCCCCCCGCGGCGGGGGTTTCCTCGCCCGGGCGCACAGGCTGCGCGTCGGGGTCCTTGGGGGGCGGGGCGCCCTCGCCCGGTTTCGCTTCCGGATTGGGCGTCTCCCCGGGCTTCTCGGAGCCTGCGGCTTCCTTCCCCTTGATCTCCAGCGCTCCGCCCGGTCCCTTGTTCTCGGGGGCGTTCGGATCCGGTTGACGGGGCGCCCCGCTCATCATCGGATCTGGTTGAAGCCCGTTGGGCATTTCCGCGGGC